>Ga0315914_1000758_pt1 | contig 43851 bp, 29 predicted proteins | sample MpolenodulesMG_FD_203920 | JGI IMG/M metagenome (GOLD analysis project Ga0315914, IMG submission 203920) | Medicago polymorpha root nodule microbial communities from Los Angeles, California, United States - elongated nodules | ecosystem: Host-associated > Plants > Roots > Nodule | place: USA... | reverse complement strand
TTGCATGTCGTACTTGATTTCATAGCTGAGATGCGTATGTGTATGGAGAACATGTTTGATGCTCAGGATACAAGGCGTACAATGATTGAATCATTAATTCAGAGGATCGATCGAAAACAACAACGCTTTCACCATGTCACCAAATACCTTCTACACCAACTATCCAGACCACCCCTTCAACTCTAACTCAAACCCAAACCAATATGGCTACATTCCCTTTTTGTACTTTGAATTTTATTTTGTCTACTTAAAATCTGATCTCTCTGTTTGGATTATGTTAAGGTGCTTCTGTGAAAAAAATTCTACTTCTGCTATGTTACATACATTTGGTACTTCTGCTATGGTACTATAGATTTAGGTATCATGTTAAAAATTCTACTTTAATTGATGTATGATTTGGTATTTGTGATGCATGTCTTTTAGCCCTCATTTTTTTATTATCTATATGTTTGGTATTCTTTCTAAATTTTTATGGTTTGAGTTATTGCTCTATATGGTTTGAGCATTTTTTATGCTAGTTTTTACACTTTGTTGCTTTTCTCCTTTGCTGTTGTCAAAGGAGGAGAAGTATTACAAATATTTATGCAAAGGAAGTGTTTTTATGCAAATGAAGCGGCACATGAGAGTTCAACTCAAAATCTTCCTTGGTTGACATCTTAAAAAATAGGGAGTTTCTAATTGCTCTTATCTTTAATTGTCTTAGGTTTTGAGTGATATCTCAAACTTAAGTTAGTTTTATTTGGACGTGTCCCTCCTAGAATTCAATATAATTGCATAATTTTCTTTTGCATATTTGCATAAAAATTTGGTTGGAAATATGATTTAGTTCAAAACTTGGGGCGGAAAACTTTTTATGTAAAGTCTTGGGTTATATAGGAATTTTTACATTTTATAAAAAGAATCGTTCATATGAATCGATTCATATAGAAGAAAGGATCCTGTGAATCTATTTGTTGTAAACAGAAATATTGGATTTTGAAAAACAAAGTTGTGAATTGATTCATAACTATGATGACTCAATTCATTCTTCATCAGAAAAATGATGAATGGTTTCATTATTCATTCTAATCAAATAATTCTTCATATAAACCTATATTTCATTTTTGAAGATGTCAATCTATTCACTAAATGAGTGAATCAATTCAAAGTGTTTTTTCACCATTTTTCAAGTTTTGTTTGTTCTAAAACTCTCCAACATGTAGCATTGTCAATCTTTCTGATATATATTCCCACATATTTTACAAGTATATATTGAAAACATTTTCTCATTCTCTCTACACTCTCTCACTCTCACATACTCTCCTTGAAAAAACTTTGTAAAGAAAAACATTTGAGCTTTGAATTTTGTTAGGGGGATAGAATATGATATTGTATGAATTGTTTTCATTTAAGGATTTCAATAGTGAGTTCAAGATCTAAAGACAAAAGGAATAAGAGTTATTTTCTCCTCCAAGGAGAATTAAGGGAAATTTTTTATAGTAAAAATACGAAGGAATTCAAGGAACATCTTACGGGGATGTATTGGATTATGATTCTAAGAGATTTTAAAAGACTTTTTAATTATGAAAAAGTATTGTGGTATTCAATCAAGACTCTTTGTAATTTAAAAAAAGTCTTATGGTATTCAATCAAGACTCTTTGTCATTTTAAAAAAGTCTTGAGGTATTCAATCAAGATTTTTCATCACTTAAAAAAAGTCTCATGGTATTCAAAATCATTCAAATTTCAAAGGATTGTTTAATAAATTGGATTTAGATGGATTTTGTGGGATTTTCTAGTGAAATTTTGACAAGAAAAAGTCTTTCATGAAGACATGAGATTTTTTGGGATTGTTTTTCTTTTAAAAGTTTACTATCTCTTTCTTATCTCTTCTCCCTTCTCTCTTTTCTCTTCTCTCTCTCTCTCTCTCCCTTCTCTGTGTGTTTGGTTCTGAAAAGAAATAGAGAAGATAGAAATAAGGGAGAGAGAGTATAGTAAGAGAGAAAGATAAGAGAAATAGAGTAGATTTGAGGTATTGTTTGGTTTGAGAGAAAGAGAAGAGAGATAGAAAAGAGAGAAGTGTTGATGATTATTGAAAGTACTAAAATATCCTTTTATTATAAACACATCAAGCTCACTTTTTTTAATATATATAGTTTAAACCCATCAATTTCAAGTAATTATTTGATTTGGTAATTTAAAATATAGTCAAATTAATTAAATAATTCAAACTGCATTAGGTAATTTATTTCATTTAAAAAAATAATGAACTTATTAAAAGCTAAATTAACATATGAACTACCAAGAACAAAATTCAGCAGAGAACAAATTTTTTACAAAACTAAGAAGTGGGTCCGAGGGTATTAGTGGAAATTGAGCTTTTTTCTTAGCATTTTTCAGATTTCTTCGCACCTTAGAGAAGAAAAGCAAAAGTGGTGGGTCCCACCATAATTCTATCTCTCTTCTCTAATTCTCTCTCCCCAATTTCTCTCTTGGCAATCTCTCTCTCCCCTATTTCTCTGATACCAAACACAGTGTTAGTCTCTCTCTTCTCCCTTCTTTCTCTATCTCTCTCTCTCCTCTCTTTTCTCCCTTCTCTCTCTAACTCTCTCTCTCTTCCCCCTCTCTCTCCCTCTCTCTACCTCTCATAAAAATAAAATAAAAAATAAGATGATTTTGCATGTGCTTGATTGCTAATTTTGTAGATGTGATTGATCTTTAACAAATTGATTTAGTTCACAATTTTGATTCAATTTTCTCTTCTCAATCACTCAATGGAATTATAATCATCTTGAATGCACAATTATCATAGATTCAATTTTTTATATTTTGTGTTAGTAGCTTTTAATTGTATAAATTCAGGTTTGATTTGAAATTGTTGTGACTTAGCGAAGTAATTGAGTTGTTTTAGATTAAACCATTATTCAATAGTGAATCACTCGATTCAATATTGAATAATTGCATTCATTTGCATTGCTTTATTATTTTTTATTTTTTTAATTTCTTGCAATATTCCATTTGTAGCTTTTACTCATCAACAACAATGTGATTGAATAATTGTTGTGTAGCTTTTCCATTTTTAATTCACTTCCGATGAATAAATCCATGTAGCATTAGATTACTTGAAAATTTTATTAATTTTGGTCAGTTACTTATTCTACTAATATGTGAGTGTTTTGGAATGATGAGATTTACAGTGATTTATATCCTTATAGAGGAATAATTCAAGGAGACCCTCAATCTCTTTACATTTTTATCTTTTGTATTGAGCTACTATTCCAACTAATTAATATTGATTTGAAGCATAAGCTCTATGACAACATCTATCTTACCCTTCTTTTGTGGAAGATTTCATAATATTTGCTTCACCAAAAGAGGGCCAAGTAGAAATTATTCAAGCAATTGTTTATATTTTTTGTGAATGCTCATTGAAAAAGATTATGATAGAATTGTTAGATCTTTCTTTTCTAATAATATGAATTGGCAAGTTAAGAAAGAGATCCGTGAAGCTCTTGGTTTTATAGCACTAACTAATTGTGGGGTAAGTATCAATAACAATTAATAATTAAAACAGTCATAAACAACAACTATAAATTTAGATCTAATTTAGTAACCAAGTGTAAAATGAAAAAAATAATTGAACCTAAGAATAACAAGATAAAAAGATAATAGAGAATCGAGAACAACACAACAAGAATTTGTTCATCTAGTTCGGTCCAATAATGTCCTACATTTGGAGGAGAAATATCTTTCCACTTCACTATCAATGAGTTCTTTACTGAGAGATACAACGGAGTTATAAAAAATTAGATTCAGCAAGCTCTCCAAGAGCATACTTAATTTCTACCATTTTCCCAAATCTCTTCTAGTGACCAAGAGACTAAATGATTTCTCTACCTAAGGTGTTTTTCAATCATTTCCCAACTCTAGAATCTAACCCCAAAAGGAACCAACACTCAACCTTTGATTTCCTATGGATCTCCTCTTTTGATTTCCTTAGATTCACTCAACTTACTCACAAAGACTCAACCTCTCATGTGTTTTCCATATTTCCCAAGCTTTGAATCTCTCTCCAAAAGACATCAACAAATTCCAAAGAGCCCCCTTTTTTTGGGTTTCCAAGATTCACATCTTGACCCTTTGAATCTCACTAAAAGACCATCAACCTTTAATTTATACTCTGAGTTCCCCAAAAGTTACCACCTTTGGTTTCATGAAATTTTCAAGATTCTTCAACAAATAGGTCAAAGACTGTTTATTTAGTGTTTTGTGTTTTTTATTGTTGTGTTGGCTTCATTTTGTTAAAACAACATATTTTGGAAATATGTGGTACGAGATGTCCTAAACATGTAGTAGGACATCTTGACATAAGGTGATGTACCATTTTTCAAATTCTTTGGAGTGATGTAGTTTCGTGTGTGATCTAAGAATATTTGGTTTGTGTTACTTGTGCTCCAAGAAGCGTGTGTCTCTAGAAGTTTTCCTCGGCCGATTTAACTTGTAGTGTGTTTGAAGTTATTTTCAAAATAGACTTGAGATAAATATATTTTGTGCTTCTAGAAGAATTTTGCTAGAAATATAATTATGGACATATGGTTTGTTTAGCTCATGGAAGAAAATGCCCAAGCAGAACAATGGTTATATAAGGAAGACTCAACCCTTTGTCTACTTACGAAATCAAGCTTTAAAGAATCGAGTCATTAGGGTTTCGTTGTTATTGAGTCTTTGTGTTTTGTACACCTCTCTATGCACTGACATTGATCATCAATGTATATAATTGGTTTGTTTTAGTTTGGTTGTACTATGTTCTTTGTATACCACTATAGTGTTTCTAGCAAGAGTTGGTTTGTGTTTTGGAGTTGTTTTTCTATTTTATTGTAACTCTGATTGAGTCAATCACCGTTGATATTAATTTAGAGAAAGTGAGAGGGGTTTCTCATATTTAGGGGGAGTCTTAGATAGAAATACACGAGTAGTATTAGCTGAAGAGACAATGAACAAGGTTTGTTCACATAAGACTAGGAACTCATACTATTGAGAGTGGATTTCCTTTCTTGTGTTGATTCCTCCCCAAATTTAGTTGACGTTGTACCGAACTGGGTTATCAAATCTCTTGTTTTTTTTCATCGAACTTTAGTTTATTTTTTTCTAGTAATTATTGTGCTATTGTCGAACTCGTTGTCCATGACATCGTGTAGAACACATGTTCTACAAGAACCAAAATTTCATAGTATCCTGATCCCAAGCAAATCATGCTAGAATTTTCCCAGATCATGCCACAATTTCAATTCGTACATAATAATGTTGTTGTTTAGCTTTCACAATCACACCACAATTGCTACAAATCGCGACACGATTGCTTACAAACCAACCATTCTCCCAACAACACCAAAGCGTATTGTAACACCCCAATTTTAATTATTAGTTTATTAATATAATTATTATTAGTAGTAGTAGTATTGATGGTTTGACATTATTATTTTATTATTATTTTTATTTGAATTACATCAGTTTTTGACATGTTTGGGTGAGGTTGTTTAGTTAATTGGGATAGAGATAATGGATTATCGGATTAATAAGGATAGTATATGTAAACTAGAGCTTTAATTAATGGTAGTAGATTAATTAAAAAGAGAATGGGAGAAAATAATTTTTAAGAAGAATATAGTCTTTTTAGTGAGAATAGGGAAGTGAGGGTTGCAGATAGTTAATGTATCTAAAGTTTATGTGTGAAAATAAAAATAAATAAATTATGAATTTTTTAAAAGACAAGGGATAGAGTTTCAAAACAACTAAAATCTAAAACTCTCTATAAATATATGAGAATATTAAAAAAAAAAATAGGGTTATATCAAACAGACAAAGATTAGCGATCAAATGAAAACTAGGTTGTGGAGAAAAGAGGCAAAGGAGGAAAAGAGAGAAGAGCTTAGGATGATATTCAATCGTATGAATTAATCAATTCAGCAAACTAGAGGTAAGGGGGAGTTTTATTCAACATAAGGGTTGTGTACTCATGTGGGTAGTGAAGGGTTGTTAATTTTTGTTGTTTTCTCATTCCTTTGATGAATCTATGACTAAATTCGTGTTCTTATATGTTGTTGTATTTATATGTTTGATTTTAGGTTTGAATTGTGATATCTACTTGAATGGAAATTATATATTTTTTTGTATGCTTCAAATCTGTTTGATGTATAATGAGGATTATATGATGATTTATTCATAGTTTTGTGCATCTATTTGAAACCATATGTTCTTATGCCTTATATTGAACCAGATTCAGTATAAGAACATGTATCAACTAAAATGGAATGTATAATTAAATATGGTTTAGGGGTGATTTCAATCTGGCTAGAGAATTCAAATTGTATGTTAGTTGGCTTTCGATTTATCATTTAGTTTTATGTTGATCTTAAAAGTTTGTAACCTTTTAAAATTGAACTAAAAGTGAACAATCCACTAATCTTGGAAATTATTGTTATTCCTAGCTAGGTTTTGATTTTATTTGTTTTGAAAATAGAGATATTAATAATAATATACTATTTAGGAATTTAAAATTCAACATGTGTATTCTTATTTTGCCTTTGGATCGGACACATGATAGGGATTGCTACAACAGTTTTGATTGAATTGTTCTTCACAATAGTTAGCAAGCATCACGTTTCTTTCTTTGGTTTTAGGAGACTTGATTTTATTTCATTTATTTTAAACTAACAGATCTTGTAATAAGTTGTGATTTGGATATTGAATTCCAAGTGTGGTTCAAAACAAAATCAGAAATAATTATGTTTGGGAATTGATTTTAAATAGGCATTACGCACATGAATCAGACAATGTGGTATTTTCTTAAAATTATTTAAGAAGATGATAATAAAGAGATTTATTATTATTTATTCTATTGTGTAAATGCTGAATGTTTGATTTATATAGGAGATGACTATCTGATGATGTATGGTGATGAGTGTTTGATAATATATGATGATGAATGTTTGATGATATTTGATGATGTAAAATTGATGTGTTATTTGACAATGTGTTAATTAAAGATGTGTAATGTCGAGTCATTAAACAATGTGCATTGTTGTATCGATACTTGGGGTTTATGCATTCATGGTCGAGTCTATTTAACGATGTGATTTAACATACTTTGATGATGTTGTATTCAACGATGGTGTTGTCTTTTAAATATTTTGATAGTGTTGTATTTTGAAGATGGTGGGATAAATTCAGTAACATACTTCTGATATCCAAAATTGGTGAGTAGATTTGGTACCACATGCATATAAGTCAAGTCTAAGAGCATTGCATACATTATTGTGTTCAGTGGATGAGTTGTTAATTCCTTAATTGATGATTGACTTTGTTTAAGTGATATTTGTTCATGATGATTTATTAAATGAAGTGAATGTTGAATATCTAACAATGTGAAAATATGATTATCTAATGATGTGAAATAATTTATAGATGAATATATGATTGATGATGCTTATGTGTTTTATGTCTTGTTTCTATTAATTATGCTTATGCGTTTCTTATTTTAGATATATTCTCATCACCGGTTGCAAATTGGATGCCTACGCCCTTGTGGTGGAGATATTCAGGACAAAGTACCGTAGAAGCCGTGAGTTGGAGGACGACGAGGATCTTTTCTCGTCATTTTCTTTCGCTGCTTGGAGTCTTTTATTTTAATATGGGTCAAGCCCTGATTCTGTAACACCAGGGATTGAGGTTTATTTTCATTTAGTATATTTTGTTTTGGTATTTCTTATTTGAACTCAGTTTATTTTATTAAGAAAACATGACAATGTTTGAACTTATTTTCCACTGCAATATTTTAAATTAATTGGAAGTGATTTTGAACGATGATATTTGTGACACCCTCATGTGTTTAATTCTTTAATTGTATTTTTATATACAAAATACTTGTTCGGAATAGGGTGTTACACGCACCATGATTGCTACCAATCGCGTCGCAGTTTTGGACAAATCATTAACATGGAATATTGAGTCACTTTTTAACACTAATGATATGGAGAAATGCCTAGTATTTACCATATTACATAGTGAAAATTAACTTCAAACGTACCAATTTTTGGTTGATTATCTAAACAAGCGTCTAATTTTTTAAAAAATTGATAACTTATTTCTAATTAGTAGACTTAATATTTCTAAAATTTGGTAACTTATTTAAAAAAAGGCCAACATATTCAGGTTGCCTTACACAAAAAGGGAATATCTAAATTTAGTGTGATAATAATTATGAAACAACAAAAGAGGCAATCACACTTGATATCATATGTGCCCTAACTGCACATGAATATTTTTTTCATGGACAACCGATCTTAGGAAACCAATTGTTTTCACTTCAACTTTAGCTTTGATTTCATTGTGTTGTCCATTTATGAGATCAACTGCAGTTTTCATGGGAAAAACATTCTCATTAAGCTATAAACAATAAAAACTAATTGATTAAGATGAAATTAGGGTAGGATCATTCAATAACTAAATCGTGAAAAAATGATTAGTTAGAAAATGTTACCGATGCAATAACTTCTTTGCGAAAATGTTGCTTTTGAGGAATCCAATCTAGAATCCATAAGACCGATTTTTCATTAGATCCACAATTTTGAATTCCCCTCATTTCCTCAATTTCCTAAGTGCCAAATATGAATGACATTTCCTTGAAATTGCCACCATATTGTGGAGAATCAATGACTTTTGTCAAAGCATTGGTCTTTTTAAGTAAATAAATTTGTTAATTAAGCTAAAACAAAAAAAAACTACATAAAAGCATTACACTAATTAAACTATTCAATAAGGTAAAGGTTTCTTTTTATACCAAAGTCGATATTCGTAGACAAGTGTAGTCAATGTTGTTGATACACAAGAAGGAGACTAGAAAATAAACCACCTTTTCGGTTATTGAAATCATTGTTAGGTATCAGTGATCAAGTATGGTCTTTACGAGATCATATATTTACAACGAATGAAAATAGAGTTTAAAAACTTCTCGTAATGTATTATGTGATTAGTTATTTTCACTTTAATAGTATGCAAATCTTACATATTTCAAATTAGAAAACGGTTTCATCCAATCTTTTGCATGCTTGGCGAGTAAGTTATTAGAAGAATGTCCCATAAAGACATCATCCTACTCAAATCATTAAAATAATAATAATAATAATAATAATAATAATAAGAAATTATTAAAGTCATAACATATAAGGTTCCAAATATTAAAATCTTGTAAATAAAAAAGTTACTGCAAATGAAGGAGGCAACCACCAAACAATTTTCACATTATTCGATTGAGTCTAACAAATTTTTCACACGCGAGAGTCATGATCTACAATTTAAAAAGTTTGTTATACTAACTAGAAATCTGGATATGTATGGACATATATGTCGAGTCATGGATAATAACATACCGTAAAATTTAATATTAACATATATGGATATGTATGAAGATGTATTAGCATGGTGAAATTCTAGCTTTAAATATGTATGGATCAAATATTAGTATGATGATATTGATATTTTTCATAGGAAATCAAGGTGAAATCTATATAGATATACTCTAAATTATCTATCACACGTTTATCAAGATCTGCTCTGGTTGCTTCAAGACCACGAGACTTCACAAATTTATCACTGCAAGGAAAGTTGTAAAAAAGTTGGTTATATGTTTGATATTATCAATGAAAGTAAAGTATTAAATTTGATAGAAAAATAACATCTTTGTTTTTCTGTCGTAAAAAATAGGTAAGCACGAGTTTGAATCTCGTGGGAATCAAGAAACATATCCGCAATGCACTTGAACTTCTGTGGACCTAAACATTTTGGCAGAAATGACGTAGGACTCTTGGCTTGTTTAGGTAAAGTAGAGGCCCTTGATCTTTTCCTTATGTTTGTCAAATGTACTTTTTCAACACTTGAACACCCTAAAGTACCCTTTTATGTAGGAGATGGGGTACGAAATAATTGCTTAGCAGTCTCATTGTCGACAATGAGCTTATCTTTTTTAGCTAGTGATTGCCTATATTCATTTGTGCTCTTTACCAACAGTTCTTGCTTATGATTCAATGCAAAATGTTTATGTGTCCAAGCACTCTGTAGTTTTGGTTTAACTGCAACCATGGATGTTTTTAATGTCATGGTTGGTACTATTTTACCAGCATTCATAATGTTGGTATCACCTTCATCATTTTCATCAGAAACTGTTAAGAAAATGTTATTAGAATCATCATCTCATTCATCTTGATAGGTCTTTCCTTTGTCAATACCAACCTAAGACTGGACAAATTCATGATTTTTCCAACCTCTGTAACCTCTGTTTTAGAATTTGGTTGTTTGCTTCCTTATCCTTTCAAGGATTCATAATACAAACAAAATATCATCTCAATCATCTTCAAAGAGCTGCAAATATCAGCAAGTTTTGCATTGTAGCAACAACAATCTTGAATTCAACTAGTGTGAAGTGATCATTGTTGACAGTTAGTATAAACTTATTAAGAACATTGTAAATTTCATAAAGTGTGGTAATTTGTGGTTCTTCACTACAAATAGATTCATGAAGTTCTTTTGTTGTCTCATTGGTACTTAAATCAAATTTATTGGTACTGGTTTTGGAAATTCTGAAGTTCTTAGTCTAATAGTGTATTTCTAAGGATGTGATATTTGATAATAAAAAAGGGTGGACCCTAAAATAATTGAGTTTGAAAGGGTATTTCCTAGCATGAAATTGCATTTTTTTAGTTTATGAAGATATATAATAAAATTATTTATTTGATAATAAAATTGCTTCTTAATTTGACCTGCAGAAAAAGAAATCTTGTCATTTGTTTGCATGAAATGACTTAATATTGTACTATCCTTTAGGAAAGATGAAAGTGTCTCCAATTGAAAAACCGGCCCAAACAAACCGAATTGGATAGGCCGAAGCATGCCGGGTCGGGTCGAGCGGGTTAATCGATCCAATTGAAATGGTTTGGTGTGACTATGAAGGGTCAGTTACGGGTTGTAATATCCAACCCATTGAAAACCGTTATGACCGAGTCCAGCCCAATACATCACTAATGTCCAACCCAAAGAAGTCCAGTCCAATTCAGCCCAATACATTACTGCTTTTATCTATAAAGGTTGAAATGTTATATGATTAACTTATTTGAATGTGTTTGGCTAGATTTTTATCATGCCTTAAGAAATATAGGTAAGAAATATATTCTACTACCTACTGTTTAATTGTGTTTTTTTTTTGTATCTTTCAATAATGTTTAATATGTGTAAGGAATATATGTTATATGATTGAATATACAATAATAATTAATAATATGCATATTTCGATTTTTCCTCCTTCATGACTGATTTTAATAATATAGATATTTGTGTTATCATCTAAGTGTTTTTCCTCCTCCATCGTTTTTGTTATGATCTATGTTTTTTTCTCCCTCTTAAAATTAATTATGGAGGAGGAAACTGAAACTAGAGCTACAGACCGTGCAACTAGAGTTGTAGCCACAGAGGGCACAACTGGAATTGTAACTATAGAAGGGATGATTGAAGTTGGAGCCAACTGTAAGTCTAATTCCTTGTTATATGTTTGTAGAAATGAACATAATTTCAAACATAAGCTAGTGTACACTTGTAAAACTGAATTTTAGAAAATCTTGTAAATGTGTTGTTGTTGCCTTATCCATGTAAAGTATATATGTATTCAACCATGTAAAAATTATATTTACTATAATTGTTTCAAACCATCTAAGGTTGAGATCGAAACTGTGTTGTTCTTACAACACGAAATTCATTTCCTTTAGGTATATGATATTATGATTATGGTCTAGTTATTGAAAAAATTACTATTATATGTTGTTTTTGCTGCCTTGTTTTTCCATCTTTGTGTTATCACTGCCTTGTCCATATTTGAGTTATTGATGTCTTGTTATTGTTTGTCCATCTTTGAGTTTTACTTACCCATACATTTAAACATTTTCCTTCCTAAAGTTTCTTAATAGTATGTTAGCTAATTTTAAACATGTCCATCTTTAATTAGTTATTTAAAAACTTAAAAACTTGTAAGTAATTAAAAAATTGAAACATTGATACTTTATAATGCAAAAAACTTAACTAAATACATATCTAAATTACTTTACTAATCTTTTCAGCTGAATCTACCCAACAACCAACTATTTCACTCCCCCCTTACCTAGTAATAGGTGTAGAAGACCTAATGTCAATGGTAATAGGTGAACCTCTCCTGTTAGCCTTGATTTTAATCCCCTACCTGATGAACCAGAACCTACAATTGCTTGAAAACACTGCCATAAAAGATATCCTTGTGATTCTAAATTAAATGGGGCATCCAACATGTTAGCACACTATATAGTTTGCCTTAAGAAACCAACTAACATACTAAATGTCCCTAGGCAAACAAATCTTATAAGTGGGAAGAGTGGTTTTCTAATTCTAGGTAGCCAAAAGTACAATGTCAAAGATTGTAAGGATGTCGTAACCAACTTTGTTATCCTTGATAAACATGCTTTTAGAGTGGTAGAAGGTGAGGGGTTCAACCACTTATGTAAAAAATTACACTAACTAATGACCTCACCTTCAAGAAGAACAGTTGCTCGCGATTGTTTCCAAATTTTATCTCAATGAAAAATTGAAACTGGAGGTATTTTTAAAATATGATTGTAGAAGGGTAGCCTTAACCACGAACTATTGGACATTCGTTCAAAACCTTGGTTACATGATCATCACCGCACACTTTGTTGACAATAGATGAACTATAAAAAAAGAATAATTAGTTTCACCCTAGTACTAAATCACAAAGGAGAAACCATTGGTAAGAAAGTTGAGGAGGCTTTGAAAGAGTGGGGGATTAGAAACGTGTCAACAATAACAGTGGACAACGCTTCTTCGAATGATGTGGTTATCTCTTATTTAAAGAGAAGACTTAAGAATAATAATTGGTTAATGGGTGAAGAGGATCACTTGCATATGAGGTGTGTGGCACACATATTGAACTTGGTAGTAATGTGTGGGATCAAGATTTGTCTATTTCTAGCATCCACAATGTTGTTAAGTTTGTTAGATTTTCACCACGAAGAGCATTAAAATTCAAAGAATACGTAGAAATTTCAAGGATAACATGCAAAAAGAACATTTGTCTTAATGTTCCCACTAGGTGGAATTCAACATACTTGATGTTGGATGCCGTAGAAAAATTTCAAACAGCTTTTGAGAAGTTAGAGGGGGAAGATGTTGGATATAAGGAGTGGTTAGGCAAATCTAGCACACCTAGTTCTAGTGATTGGGAAAATGTTAAGAGATTTTATTAGTTTCTTAAAAAAATTCTATGATGCTACAAAGATATTTTCATCATCTCAACAAGTGTCTTTGCATACGGCATTTCACAACCTACCTTCTATATTGTGTGATCTTCAAAAGGCAGCAATGAACTTGAATACTATTGTGGCTTCAATGGGAGTATATATGAAGGAAAAGTATGATAAGTATTGGGGAAATGTTGTGAAAATAAACCAATTGCTTTATTTTGGAGTAATATTTGACCTTAGGTACAGGTTTGAATATATTGAGTGGTCATTTGGTGATTTGTATGGGGCTGGTAGTGATTTGGCAAAAGAAATGGTTGGGAATGTGCAAAATAACTTGTTTAAATTGTACAATTTGTACAAATCTAAAGTTGGGTCATCGGGTAACAACAATTCATTAGTTGAACAACCTGCCCTTTTCAAAAATCCATCACTTAATGCAAAGGTAGATGAGTTTAAACAACATTTGGAAGAAAGGAAACAATTGTTTAACAAAATGACCTTGGAAGGTACTTAAGTGATCCACCTTAAAATGACGATGAAAAATTTGACATTCTTATGTGGTGGAAAAGTAATGAAGTTTGTTATTCAGTTTTGGCAGTAATGGTTAGAGATTGTTTGACCACACATGTGTCAACACTTGCTTCTCAAAGCGCATTTAACATAGGAGGAAGGGTTTTAGACACAAAAGTTCCTTGAGTCCGAATATTGCTGAAGTTTTGATATGTTGTCAAAATTGGCTAAAACCTTCTTTCATTAACTTCAAGGATATTAATTTGAGTGAAGAGTATCAACTGTTAGAGAATGTCGTTGAAGGTAATTTAGTAACTTGTTGATAAATTAGTATTTTATTTTGTTTTTTTTTGTAGAAAGGATTTTATTTTGTATTTGATATTGAATAAATTAATTTATTTCCCTTTTATTGATTTGAATGCGTTGCAGAAATTGGACAAGTGTTAAGTGGCTTCAAAGTTGGAATTGCTTGTGTTACACCGCCAACAATTGGGAGTTTTGTTTAATTCCACTCAATGATATACAATTTGTTAATTATTTTTACTTTCTCATACTTCAAGTACTGAATTAATATAATACTAATTAAAAGTAATTTAATGTCATGCATGAATGACTTCTTTTTTTTAGATATTTTGGAGTCAAATATAACTTAATACTAATGTACAACACATGCCTTTGCTTTTGAATGGTGATATGGAATGCAACCTGCTTGATTTGCTTGGCTCAATGATAATTGTGGACATGGTTTTATGTTGATGGAACTTGCTGCTTCTTCTGCTTGTTATGCTAATTTATGCTTAATTATTGGTATGTCTATACTTATTAAGTGGAGTTTTTCATTCTTATAAAATTTGTTAACCTTAGGATTAAATTAGTTAAACTTAGTATAAGTATGATGTTGTTCACTTGAATTGAGATTTTATAAGTGTTTGTTATACTTGTATGTCATTACAAATCAGGATGGTCTAGTGTACTTTATCATTGAAAATTAATAGAAACATGATTGTTTTATATATTCTTAAGACAATACAATAAAGTTAAAAACATAAAAATTAATATAAAAAATCGTATGATCAACATTAAGAACAGAATAGAAAACTATAAGTTAGTTTATATAATTGTTTCAACAAACACTTGTTGAAAAACATAAAATTGGGATAATCAATAATCACATAACTGACTGTGAAATTTGTTAAAAAACATTAAGCACAAATTAAAATGAATTTATGCATCTTAAATATTTAACAAGTTTTCTCCTTTAACTTCTCCATAAATGTCAATTAACTTATAAAACAGTTTAACCTTAGGATTAATCTAGTTGATCTTAATATAAAATTGGTGTTTTTTGTTATACTAGTTGATTTTTGTTTAGTTGAATTGATATTTCATCAATCTGGTTATTGTTAGGATTAAGTTGTGAAGCTATCAACCTATGCCCATGTCATTAGAGATGTAGAGAATGAAAAATTATGAAGTATTATCTATGGCATGTCTCTTTGCAGGTAATCTGATAAAACTTGTTTGTTTTGTTATAATGAATTATCTTTAATCAAGTGCAATTATTTTGATTTACTAGGTAATTTTAATTTGCACTTTATCATAAATGGTTGCTGCAATTTCAGTGGAATTTAGCCTGTTATAGACTTCTGAAGGCTGCAGTTCAGGTTTGTTTTCAAATATCATTCATGCATATTTTTAAATCTAGAACATTGAATATATTGTTGTTTAGGTTTTAATTTTTTTATAACAATTATATGCATTCTCTTGTTGTGCAACAACAACTACAACATTTTTCATGTTTCGCCATGTTGTAGCATCTACAATTGCAAGCAGCCTATGCATTGAAAGTCAGCAAAATTAATTTCAACGTTTACTCACTTAAATATTGGATGACTGTAATATATTATATTACTTACATTGTTGGACAACTATAATATTTACTAATATTTGTTGTGTTGTGCATGTTTGCTATTAGTCAATGCAAACAAGTTATGTAACTTACATTTGGAAGAAGTTTACAAATGGTATCAGTGCAACAAGCTCAAAATAATATATTGTGGAAAAAAGATTGCTCTTGATTTTTACTTAAATTTCCAGTTATAAAATTGGCAGGCCTTAAAGATTAATATGAATGGCCAAATGATTATTCTTGGTTTTACCAAATACCTAAAGTATAGCTTATAATTTTGATTATATTAATTTTTTAAAATATATTAGGCAAAAATTGATATATACAAAACCGATTTAATCGAACTAACCACATGTTTGAGCAGCTTAACCGTTTACACCAAACTGATGCCTAAGTTGGTCGAAAATGGGTCAGGGATATGCAACAGTTAGTTTAAACGGTTTCAAGTTTTGAAACTGATTCTGAACCTAACCGACTGACTGTCCAACCCTAACTACTTACACATGTGGTGTGTATAAAGATGTTGTAGCTGCTAGATAGATGTTAAGACTAATAGACCAACTACAGTTTGAAACGTGTCCAAAACAAACTGTTGTCTTTTGTCTACAGACCAACAAAAGTTTGAAACATGTCCAAAATAAGTGTTTATGTTTAACGTGTTTAACAGAACTATAACTTCTCTAAAGTTAAAAGTTTTTTCTATAAAGTAATTTTTTATATATATATCAAGCCACTAACATAATAGTAACCCATTTTTTAGTTTTTTTTTTTCACTTTTTATTTATTATAACTAGCATAAAAATCCTTTTTTTTTTACCAAATATGATAAAATACATTTGGTAAATAAGATTAAAATTATTTATCTAAAAAAATTCTTTAACATTCTGAATATTGTTTCTATTGTAGTGAGGTAGTTCCTTTTTTAATAAATTAATTTTTCAAATAATAATTTGAATAATATTATAAAAGGATAAAATAGTAATTAAATTATGACGATTGAAATTTTCAGTATAAGTAAATCCAACAAACTAACCATCGAGAACGTATAATATCCCCTAATCTAACCCACAATAAGTTTGTAAATCGTTTTCTGACGATTGGATACTCCGGTATAAGTCAATCTGACAAACTGTCAATTCACAAACCTAGTGAACATGAAAAGAGACTTCTCATTCAACTCAAAAGGATCAAACTAACCTACAAGTTTGAATTTCATAATCTTGACCGTTCAATATCTCCTAATCTAACCCACGATAATTTTGGAATTCTTTTTCCGACGATTATAGTCTCCGGTATAAGTCAATCCGACAAATTGTATATTCAGAAACCTAGTTAATATGAAAGGAGACTTCTCATTCGATTGAAAAATAATCACGGCGACCAATGGTTTTGAATTTCTCAATCTCGACCATTCAATATCCCCTAATCTAACCCACGATAAGTTAGGAAATGGTTTTCCGACGATTGAAGTCTTCGATATAAGTTAAATCGACAATTTGTCCATTAAGAAACATAGTCAACATGAAAGGAGGCTTCTCATTCGACTGGAAATGATCAAGCCGACCAACGGTTTTAAATTTTACAATCTCGGCCGTTCAATATCTCCTACCCCTAATATAACCCACAATCAGTTAGGAAATCATTTTCTGACGAGTGGAGTCTTTGGTATAAGTAAATCCGATAAACTGTCCATTTAGAAATCTAATCAACATGAAATGAGACTTCTCATTCGATTGAAAAATGATCCAGACCACAGACAATTTTAAATTTAACAATCTCGACCATTCAATATTCTCTAATCTAACCCACAATAGGTTAGTAAATTGTTTTCTGACGATTGGAGTCTATGGTATAAGTCAATCAGATAAATTGTCTATTCAGAAACCTAGTCAACATGAATATGAAGACTTCTCCTTCGACTGAAAAGGATCCAACAGACCAACGGTTTTGAATTTCACATGTCTTGTTATAAGTTATACAAGCTTATCTTTTTCTTCAGATGTTTTCCTTGGTGTTCAGAATCTTATATTTCAGAACCAAAACTTGACTTTAAGAGTCATACTTTAATTCTATGATACTGCATACTTGAAAACACATTAACATATCAAATTGTTTTTTCATACTTTGTAATCATCAAAACTTCAAAGTCATTGTCCAAAACTCATTTTGGTTCAACACAATATCGCCTAATCTAACTCACAATAAGTTAGTAATTCGATTTCCCACAATTGAAATTTTCAGTACTAGTCAATCCGACAAACTTATGAAGTCTAGCTCATTGAAAATGATTGGGATTCGAATTTAAAATAAATAACTCATCTTTATATTAATTGAAACTCAATCCAGTACTAGTTAATTAAAAATTATAAAAAAATGAACATTTTTTAAATTTTATTAATAATTAAAAAAAAAGTCAAAACTTGAAGAAACAATATAAAATAAATGATGATAAATTATTTATTGTTTTATTTAAATCCAATCATCATATATTTTTTTCCATTCAGATGGGTAAATTATTTTTGTAAAAAATTGTTTTTGTTGAAAATCTAATGTTGTTCGATTAAAATATTACTCTTGCAACTATTATATAATTTACTTTTTAAAATTAAAATAATACCAAAATAGAATTAATTGTACATCTGGGACTCATGGGTAATATGAGAGAGAGGGTGTCTATAAAAGCACTCATCTTTATAGTAATTGACGTTACAATGGGGGTGCTTATTTAGCATGGTGCTAAATAAGGGAAGAACCTCTCATTGTAGATGGTCTAAGGTGGCACATGGTATAAATGCTCCGACAAAATATACATAAGGGAAATGTTAACTTGTGCCCTTAGTGCACATGTTAAGGAACATAAAGTGAAATTTTGTCTAGGAAATTGTGTCAATTTATTCTTCTTGAGATTGAAAATTATTGTAAATAAATTGTCTAATAACATTATGTTTTATACGCGTAAAAAAAAAACATTACTACCTCCGTCCCTAATTATAAGATCCTTTTGAGAATTTTTTTTGTCCCTTTTTATAAGACCCCTTTGCTATTTTCAACTACATTAATTATTTTTTTACATACATGACCCTATTTATTATACACATTTTTCTTCAATCAGCAATAAATAACATATGGAAAACATAAACCAATTCTCTCTCTTAAGGATAAAAATGTAAAAACAATAGTGATTACAAACAACTTTAATACAAATATTCACTTTCTTAATTCCCGTAATTTTAACAAAATGGTCTTATATGTAGGGACGGAGGTAGTATATTTTATAATAAATATTTACCATTTAAAAAATCCTTAACATGTGTCATAAAGATACAAGTTACCATGACTCTATAAAATATGCAACCACCTTCAAATTTATTCTTTTATACATAATTTCATGCCAAAAACCTAAAACATGCAACTTTCTACGAATTACAATTATTCTTATGCATGCATTTCCATATTACACTTTGCGAATAGCAATACCTGCCAATATTTTTTCTTTCACACTTTCATAAAACAAACAAAAAACACATGGCAAGTGGCAGCAAATCAACAAATATTGACCGCTTCTAAATTCCAATAGTTACAATAAATTTTATGTTTTACGAAAATTTCAATAAATATTAATTACTCTATATACATAAAACTTTGGAGCAAGAAATAACCCTTATGACTGAAGTGGGCATGGTAAATCTCTTTTGATGTACACATCCAAAAAATATATAATTATTTCACTGTCTTAAAATACTTTTCGAAAAAATTAAGTCGTGCCCTAACCAATGGGGGCAGCCTTTTTTTTAATAAGGCAGGGCATTGAAATAATAAGTATATCAAAATTTTATTATGATTTTTTTCTGAAAAAGCAAAAATAAATATTATAACTTAAACAAAAAAGCACAAGATATGTTATAAGAATGTTAAATACGGGCCAAATCAAAGACTGCAGAGGACAAACCACCTTAGCACCCAGAAATCAACTAAAAGCCACCTAGACAAAACCAAGACAAAAGCTTCTTCAAAAAAAAAAAAACCAAGACAAAAGCTTTAACACCAAAGAGAGGTAACTCCAAAGAAAAAAAAAATTAAAACTCCACCAAAGTACACTTTTCGAACAAATTGATCAAAAACAACGATCGAATATCAAAAATAAATGGTTCCTTAAGATCTCGCTCCAAACCACCAACAAGCAATTTTATTATGATTTACATAAAATTATTGTGGGGCAATTGTCCCTATCCCATGCGGTATTGATCTGCCATCGACTAAAGTTGCTACAAGGCTCCCCTCAAAAAGAAAAGTTTGTCACAAGGCTCACTTTTGGGTTGTCCCCAAATGAAACATGTACCAAGGAAGCTAATCAAGTATTTGATAGTTTATTTTATCAAAATAGAATATTTGCAGTTTACCTGAGTTTGGTTTTCGTTAAATTTACTTTGAATTTTTTATAACTAGAGTGGTGAATACATTGACCACCATAAATGATAGACACATCTTCTACCACCACACATAAATACGATACGTGACCATATGACCCTCACCACTCCATCCAACATTCTCTTTCACATGGGATGAAACTACTAAAATATCTTTTCACATGACAGTGTATAATAAAAATAGGAAAAAAAAAGGGCATCAACTTAACATTATTGTGTTAATAAAGTACTGACTTTCATATCGAACTCCCTTATGGAAGATGTCAACCGTGTTTCCTTCCTGCATGTTCTCTAATCTAGTTTCTTGGTAGGGTTTTTGCCCCATACCCTTCACCCAAAAAATATCTTATTTCCTAGTGAGGGACCACTATGGCCAGCTAGCTGATCTTTGGCATCATCAAGTTGTCCCAAAGACCACGCCTAAGTACAAAGATCATGTACCATATTTAGAGATATTATACAAAACTTATTTGGTTAGTTTAAAATCCAATAGCTTGATTTTTCTAATTACTTATTTATAATAATATGCATATCTATCCGTATCTTGGCTTTCTTCAAGGTTCAAGAAAGGAATATAGATAATAGATAACCATGAGAGTCTTAATCTTTAGTGGAGAAATGGTACTAATCTATGCCACCACATATGTCTCTATCACATATAGGTATCGGCATTGATTCCCCAACACAGACTAAATTTGTGGGGAATCTATACAACTTTGCATCAACAATGATAATTTGTTACCATACAAACAATGCAATGTCATACAAAGAAAAATCATTGGACGGTAATTGATGATTCTTTCTTGATAAAGTTACTCATCCAAATGATTGATGAGAATTACCACAATTTTCATAATATCTTTAGCTATCTAGTCTTTTTGTCATTTAGCTTCAATTTGTTGAGACCCTTTAATTTATACCACAAAATGAACAGAACTATACCTCAAAAAGCTTGACCCTTTTGTTAGGTAAAATAGTAAACCAGTATATATATGTATATAGCATATCTATTATGTAAAGTTGCAAACCCATAATTTGACAAATGAAGACTATAATTTGTACTATTAGGTAGGTTTGTCGGCATGTTGGGCTTGAATAGACCCCACATATAATTATCAATGAATAAAAAAAATATGCTAGTGATAGTTGGTTGGCTCTTTAAACTAAAAGATACCCATAAAAAACTTTGGTGATAAACACAAGCACTAGCAATACCACCACTTAATACCATTATCAATTAACCCTCATAAATAGAGATTGACCCTTTCAATCATATAATCAATTTCTTCTTCAAAGTTCATCACATCTTTATATTGAAAAATATCATTCAAATTAATCAAAGCTTTTGAAGTTTGGAGTTTCTACAATTAATAGCTACTAGTAAGTAGTACTTACATAATTATTGTCTCTTCTAAATTCAATTTCATCAAACCAAGTAAGGTAATTGTAGATGTGGCATCTTGTAGCTGCAGTGAGAAGAATTAATATTTATAAGATGAAGAAGAGTTCTAAGGTGGCAGATGAGAACATGTTTGAAGAAGGGAATGGAGGGGTTGAAGTAGCAATGTTTGGAGGTGAAAGAGGAAGAAGACAACATGGGCGTGGATGGAGTGGTTTTTCAGTTATTTATGCTATTCTTCAAGCTCCAATTTCAATACTCTCTTGTGTCTCTAATCCTCGTGTTAATGGTTCTGATGGGGTTTGGTCCACTGGTGAATTTGGCCAAATTTCTGAGATCAATCATATTATGGTAAATGATAGTATGAGATATGCAATTTTAATGTAGAAAAATGTGAACAATGATTAATATTGTTGCCCTAGAGTGCCTTCTCTAATTTTATTTATACATACATATAATGATTTGGATCATAAATTACAGTAGGTAATTTAATGGCTTAACCAAATATACTTATCTTCTTTTGCTTAGAATTCTTTTTCTTTTCTCTTTTTGCTTTCTATTGACTTTATCTTTTAGAAAGAGTCTTCTATTTCTTTTCTTTTAAGAAATGAAATGAATTCCAAGTAGGTAATAACTAGGTGAGAGAATTCATGAGTGCATGTAACAACATAAATTACGGTGCAATAGACATTTGGCAAATGACCAAACTAGATATTCTAACTGTATATTTTTTATTATGTAGACGAAATAACAAAATTTTTATAAACTCACGCACATAAGTTGGTGTCGGAGTTCTAAGTGTATTGTATTGATAGTAATTAAAGACATTCATACACATGTTGTAATGTTTCAAAAATTGAACCGGATGGTTCAATCAATTGATCCTTGAACCAACACTTATAATTATGTTAATTGAATGGTTTGATTGCGGTTTGAGCCGTTTAGAGTCGTTAAAATTTGGATTAATCTTCTATCAGCCTATTAAGGGTTAATTTGACAATTGACATTCACAAATCACAACTAATTTGAAGGACTAATTTAGTTTTAAGTGTTCAACGCTTGGATGATTCTTCCATTTCCTACGAGCATCTACATGTTATAACTCAAATATTGTTGTTAAGTTGGTTTGAGTGAGACATAAATGAATCTAATGCTCAAACCACTATTGTGTATCTAATGATTCTTCCATTTCCTTTTTACATTAATTATCTCTCTATCAACATATTTGCAATCATTTTACCTCTTTTCTGCCGTCAAGAATAAACACTGCAATAGTATAAACTAGGCTAAATTGCATTTTTGGTCCCTTAACTATTTAATTAGTATCGCTTTAGTCCCTTAATTAAAATTTGAATTATTTTGGTATCTTAACTTTCTCTCCTTACACATTTTGGTAATTTCCGTTAGTTTTAATTCAAAAATGTTAGGTTTTCTTCATCTTCTTCTTCTCTTCTTCATCTTCATATCATCTCCATCAACCTTCAACAACAAAAATCCGAGAAAAATTCCAGAAGAAAATGAAGAAAACCTAACGTTTTTGAATTAAAACTAACGGAAAAGACCAAAACGTGTAACGGAGAGAAGTTAAGATACCAAAATAAATCAAATTTTAATTAAGGGACCAAAGCGATACTAATTAAATAGTTAAGGGACCAAAAACGTAATTTAGCCTATAAAATAATTCTATTTCTTGAAAGATACATGTATAAAAAAGCTTCTATTTCTTGAAAGATACATGTATAAAAAAGCTACTAGCTCTGCCCCTAAATATAAGACCTTTTTGAGAAAGTTTTTTTTGTCTTTTTTTATAAAATCCATTTGATATTTTCAAGTACATTAATTAATTCTTTACCAACCCCTATTTATTTCATATATTTTTCTTCAATCAGCATTAAATACTATGTTGAAAACATACACTAACTCTCTCTTAAAGGATAAAATTGTAAAAACAATTATGAGTAATACCCCAACTTCGTCCTTGAATTTTGAAAAAAACAGTCAAGTTTGTCCCTAAATTTTGCGAAATATCTATTTAGTCCCTGAATTTTGAAGACGTCCATCAAAATGGCCCCTCCATCCATAAGCTTCGTTAGTGATGATGATGTGTCATCTTGCATGCTGTATTGTCTTGTACACGTGTCAACAAGGCAGCCACGTGTACAAGGACCAATTTGATGGAAATGGTAAAAATTGCAGTTTTAACTTTTTAGTTGTCATTTTTTTGTGTTTCCAATTATACCCCTCAAAGTAAGGATCGATTTGATACATATTGTGATAATTTAAAGACTGGTTTGATGGATAGTGTTATAATTTAAGGTCTAATTTGATTGATTTTATTCCAAGGAATGAGTACAAGGAGATATGGCTTGACAGGACCACTGATTTCAAATTACATGCATAAACAAACACAAGTGAGAGGTTCCGCTCTACAAAATCCAACTGCTCCTAAAGTTATTAGAGTTCCATATCCAAGTTACGGGCCATCCGCTTCTACTCAATCCCAATACATGGAGTTTATCCCAACTCCAGGATTTTAAAAGCAGTGATGCTTGTTTAAATTATGCTTTTGAACTTATTTAAATTATGTTTTTTGGCTATGTAATGACTTATGAACATCAAATGTAAGACTTATGACTTGATGTCTATGTAATGTTCTTCTTTGGCTATGCAATGACTTATGAACATCAAATGTATGAGTTATGATGATATTTTCAACAATCAAAGTGTATGTCTTTTTACTTTTTACTTTGTTCAGCAAATATATGCACCAAGGATCACATTGATATATGTTGTGATAATTCAAGGACTTATTTGATGGTATTTTTAACTAATTTAGGGATCAATTTGATGCATAGACAAACAATAGAAGGACCAATATGATGGAAATATTTTGACAAAAGGGTTGAATTCATTCATTGACAACCTCTTTTCACTATCATCCTATACAAAGAAAATTCAAAATCAGTACAATTTAAACAAACCATTCACACATCACATAATCATTGTTAAACAAACATTTGGCAGAGGGCAGGCATAGAAAGGCATTCATGGGTTATTGACAGTGTTGGTTTTTCTTACAACACAAATTCTATGTCACCAACATTGAAGCACTCTCACATCACCATTGTACATAGAGCTTGAAGATGAAGACCGACTGTTGTAGCTGTTTTTGCCCATACACCCACCACCCATCATTTCTGAACACCAAAGCTTGAACAATAACCACTGATTTTTGGATTTCGAATTGAATCAAAAAAATCAGGGTTAAGTTTTTTGAATTGGGGAAGAACTTTGTCATCAATTCATGAAAGAAATCTTGGGGATTTTGAAGTCTAGGTGACAAATTATAACATTAGGGTTCCAAAATTATTTATTTGGGGGAAGAAAGAGCCGTTCATGAGAAAGAGATGCTGGGGGAAAAAGATATGTTGGAAATTTTGCAATTTTCTGTAAATCAATCAATTTGATCCTTGGTAATTTTATCATTTTCGGCCAAATTAGTCCCTACTTGCGTGACATCTGACGTGGTAAGTCGTAAGCGGTTAACAGTACACGTCACCTCCGTTAACAAGACAACTTAACGGAGGGACTGATTTGATTGACATTTTAAAAATTCAGGGACTAAATAGATATTTTGCAAACTTTGAAGACGAATTTGACTGATTTTTGAAAATTCAAGGACGAAGTTGGGGTATTGCTCCAATAACAATTACAAACAAATCTATTACTATTTTCAATTTTTATAATTCCCGTTATTTTCCAAAAGAGACGGAGATATACTCTTTTTTAACTTTTGTGAAGCCAACGAAGTCCTACTTTTAAGGATAGATGTAGAATATAAAAAAACAATTGTGAACTGTTATGCGTATGTTTGCTATTCATGTGAGACAACTTGAATAAGTGTAGATAACTAGATATACTTCACAAATGATTTACTTATAATTTTGCATTTAAACAAATATAGGCTAAATAAGTTTTTAGACCCAAAAATATATCATTTTTATATAGTCCATCTAAAAAATTTCGTCAACAAATTGGTCTCCCTTGTTAAAATAAGTTAAATGTAGCATTATATAGAAGGACTAAAAACAACAGATAATATATTCAAATGGACCAATTACTTATGTTAAAAATAAGTTATTGATCCTTGTCCTGTCTGTTGCGGAATAGAGAAATGCAGTGGTGGTTTTTGGATAGAAATGGCAACGAGGCGGTGGAAGTTGAGATTCCGCTATGGTGAAGGGCAAGCATATATGGTGGAGGAGAATGGTGCATGCAAGTACGTTAATACATCAACGCTCAAGTCAATATATGAAAGAGGTGGAAAATGTGCGAAATGGTTGATAACTGCTTCCGTAATATGCGGCACCATTTATGGAGACCATTAATGAGAGCTTCAACGGTGGAAATTTCTTTCGGCAGCGCTCCCGTGCGGTAAGCCACACATGGTTACTCATGCACCTCTCACGTGTTCAGCTTTGAATCACGTGTGCTTTACTCTGCTGGTCACTCTTATTGGCCTTCATGTCAATCCGGAACAATACATGAGCTATTCTTCCATAGTCACAAGACTAAATAAATAATCTTTAGACACACTCACATTAAGAGATTATCTTCAAAATATTTAATTATTTTTTTATCAATTTTCTTTTTATCATTAAAAAATACTTGTTTATGTGTGTGTGACCAAACACTATTTGTTTGGTCTTGTGACCATATTAGAATTTCTCTCCTTGCAAAAAAAATATAGTTATACGGTATCGCGTGTACAACAACCTTTAACATTAAGACCAAATTTGCTAATAAAAAAATTTAGGGAACTTTGTTTCGGAAAAAAAATTAAAGGACTAAAAACTAAGAAATATTTATAAGGATATAAAATTTATTTGTGTGTGTGAAAATATGCTCCATGTTTCTCAATATTGAAAGAATAAATTATTTAATAAATCTGCATTAATAATTATTTTATAGTTTTTTTAACAAATAATTATTTTATAACTGTCATCTAGGAAATTAAATTTAATCTTTTGATATTAAAAGTTTGAACTTTTAACAAATTGATACATTATGAACCATCATCAATTGATTAAGATATTGATTGATGAACCATCATTAGTTGTTGCTTCGCGATGTGATTTTGCAGGTTAAATGTTCAGATAGATGAGTATGGTTATTGGATCCTCCTGGAGGCCTAGGTATACAGTGAGGGGTGCATACACACTCCTCACCAGTGATGGCCCTTCCCTCGATACAGCTGAGTCGGTTGCTATATGGCAGCGACATATTCCGTTGAAGGTGACCTTGTTCGTCTGACACCTCCTGCAGGATCAAGTTTCCACCAAAGATAATTTGTTTAAGCGTCGCATAATTCATGTTGATGATCAGATGTGTGTTTCAGGTTGTGGCCGGTTGGATACAGTTGGTCACCTATTCTTGGAATGTTCCTTTTTTGGAGCCCTTTGGATTGATGTTTAACACTAGTTAGGAATTGTTACAGTTTGTCCCCTTGATTTGTCAAATCATTTACAATATTTTGAACATATTGTTGGTATTTCCAAATCTCACCGTGTTTGGCTTGTAATGATTTGGTGCGCTTGCATTTGGATTATTTGGAAGGACAGAAACAACATAATTTTTACAGATAAACCGACCTCTACTCTTCAACTTATTGATAGTGTTAAGCTCCGCTCGTTTTGGTGATCAAAAGCAAAGATTCCTAACTTGTCCTTTAATCATCATAGGCGGTGGCTTAGCCCTTTATTATGTATGTGCATAGGTTGACTCTGGTATTTATTTTCCTTTTACACTCTGTTTTGTTGTAATACTTTTGTAACCGTTTGGTTTTTCTTTAGCACTCCTTGTACTTGGAAAGTTTAATATATTTCATATTAGTTTCCTAAAAAAAAAAATATATCGATTCTTTTATGTTGGAATATGTATTATATATTAATACAAAATTTTATGTGTGTTGTAGTTTTAAAAATTTATACATCGTTCCAGCCTTGTCAAATACATATTAAAAAAGATACATATTAATAATTTCATGTGATGGTGTATTTTAATTTTTGGATCTTATTAACAAGTGTTTTAAAAAATAAAAACATAAAGTAGAAACATTACATTAAAAATAAGAGTAGTGATATTTTAACAACCATTTTGGTATAACCTTTGAGACAACTTTGTTGTTCTCTCTTCTCATTTTGATACAACCTTTGAGACAACTTTGTTGGTCTCTCTTCTTATAAACATTCAAAAGTTGTATATACGTTTTCTCATTATTTTTTAAAAGAATATTTTAATTTTAATTTTCTTAACTAGCATTCTATAACAACACTCTTTTACCATTTTCCTTAATTTTTCTCTAATGCTAGTACACTTCTTGCCCGGTCAATGTTTCATGTATCATTAAAGTTAAACATATCCAAATGATGTATACAGATGTGGGTAACAGTTCAGCAAAAGAAGAAATTGGGTTCGTTTGGGTTGTCTCATACAATGAATCATGCTATAAGTTGGTGCTCTTGGGAAAAGCCTTGTAGCTAGGAAGCTCTCAGAAGAGAAGAGAATATGAGAAAGTAGTCAAAAGTAATTAACAATTTAAAATAATCAAGCACTCAATAAGAAGTGGGTACAGATGTAATCAACTTAATTTTCCCTCTAATTGCTGTCAGAAAATAAGGACCAGTCTTATTACACGAGTTTTTTTATATCATTTACTCAATCCTTACATAATAAATGACTCATTTGTAAAAAACATGTTTTAAAATAAATGATTTATTTTATTTTTCAATACAATGTTAATTATCTTTTTTCAATTCTACACTCATTTGAGTCTTCACTTTCAATTTAATATTTTTCACTTTACATTTACAATGATGATAAATACATTAATATTTGACAAAGACCTTTCAAATCATTTTACTTATACATTTTTTAAGATATGTGAAATGATTAAATTGCTAGATTATTATGAGATGAAGGAAGTAATTTTCTTCGTTGGTTTTTCTAAAGAAAAAAACTTTTTCCTTCTGTGTCAGAAATGGATTGATCATAGATCAAATACTTTAGAAATAGAAATATTTTTGTTGAATTGCACATTTGATCCGTATAAATTTATTAACTCAAAAACAACAATATCATATAATCTCACGACTACACCACCATCATAATCAACTACAACAAGTCTAATCTCATCAACTCAAAAACAACAACATCGCATAATCTATCACTACATCACCATCATAATCAACAACAATAATCTCATCACAACACCATCACATATTTTTTTATGAATCTATGAATTTGTAAGTTAAAGATTAAGTAATTTTGGGGTTTATGGGTTTATGGAGAGAGGAAGAGGTGAAGATTGAACTATGAATTTGAGGTTTTATTTTTCTGGGCTTGAATGTATATGAAGATGGATGAATGTAATGAAGATGAAGAAGAAGTAAAAGGAAGAAGATGAAGAAAATGAAAGAAAAATCATGTGTTTGTGGTTCACTATTAGATTCAATGATCTTGCATGATCCAAGGTTCTATTTTGTTTCAAAATGATTGTAGAGTTAAAAGTAAATAAATTAATAAAGTTTATTGTGTGCCACCTATAATGTTGGTGGACCCAGCTAATGTTCAGTCCTTGTTCCTACATACAAAAAATCCCTTCATCTCCCTCCCTCCCTCCCTCCCTCTCTCTCTCTAAAGGCAGAGCCGCTTGAGGGCATGAGTGGGCCAGAACCCCATCCCATCCAAAAAAATGATAATTTTTTATAGCGGAAGTTACTAAAATATCCTTGATTTTTAATTAAAATTACCTTACGACTCACTCTCTTCTCCATCTCTCAAAACGCTTTACTATCACACTTTCAAAACATAAGTTTTGTGTATATATATTATAGTTTATTTTGATGACCCACGTAAACATTTTTTCTGACTCTGGCACTACCTCTGATCGTAATATCATCGTTGAAATACCACTTTTTATTTTCGCCTAAGAATTTCTCACGACTCTCCATTAATTCCCCGTATTTTCTATGAATGGTTACACATATATTGATGATTGTCGGGGAAATAAGTGAACAAGGAGTGAACATACTCCAATGGTACAAAGTTTCATGTTATTGACCATGCAGAAAAAAGTGGGATTTAATATTTATTTATATACGAATGTGTTGGATGCCATGATAAAAGATTTAAGATTTAGCCATCGATCACTACTAGATACAAGTTATAGCATATCATTAGTAACAAAGAAGGAAGAAGAAATTGTGTACCTTTGAATTAGGTTCATGAAGGATAACCACCAACAAGTATGAGAGGGATGACTACCCTCATCCCGTCTAACTTTAGGTTTTCACCATACTGTTCACAATGCTTAATCTTCTGACAGGATGACGTTTAAATAGCTAAACGGTTGAGGGCAGGGACCTCTCATTGGGCTTAGTTAAATGGTTCAACTCATCACGATCCATTTAGAAACAATAGTTCAATCACACATATTCACCAATGGATTAACGCTTAACACAGTAAACAATAATTTATATTAAGATTAACTTATAATAATTGATTGTTGTCAATCCATAATTGATTAATTAAATAATATCCAACAGTCTCCCACTTGGATGACAATACTCAATTACTAAAAGAATATAAAATTTCGTTTGTCATAAAGAATTTAAATTTTAAAACTTTCAATAATGATCAAAGCACTAATCATTCAAAAAAGAGAAGTAAGCTTTAATATTGTAGAAATTGAACCCGATAGGGAAAACAAATCATACATGTCAAAGACTCATTTTTCTAACAAATGATGAATTTATAGTGACATATTTTAGTTTTAAAAAAAAGGTATCATTAAACAATGGCCCAAGCATTTAAAAAAATGCTATAACAAACTCCCACTAACCCAAAATATCATAGACTGAATCAAATTATTATGAGTTACAATACTTATATATATATAAGTATGTGATTAGTGGTTCTGCCAATGAGTTTTCAATTTTATAAAAGTCATATATCCACATAGGTATAAGAACGGCAATTACTTATAGGTATAGCCTATTAAGATTGTAATTACATTTAGTCAAAATCAATAAATGTTCTACGACATTCAATTAATCCAAGTTTTAGCAAAAGTGACTATGAAAATCTATATAAATAGGAAATTCAAGAATCTCCGGATTGGATTAACATAGACACTTTGTTTAAAGAAAAAAAAAGATGTGGATTAATGTGGCCACTAGAAAGAATATTTATGATTATCTCAGTTTATAAGTAGTTCAAGAACACGATATCATACTCGCTAGGAGTATTGATATTTTACATTGAACTTATTATTTATGACCTCATAAAATGTGGAATGTTGGTAAAAGAGAAGCACAATATATATTTGCATGTTAAGAGGTTGTTGTGCATATTCCAACAAAATTGACTTAAGCATCCAATTATGATGCTTATTGAGATTAAAAGATTTTAATATATATCTCAATATAATAGAATGAGACTAAAGTTTAAAGTCTCTTAACCTATGCGTATTTTATAGTGTGCACAAGAGTATATGACAATGACGAGAATTTTAAATTGTATATATATAATATTGTGTACACACTCCCACTGATCCCACATATATATAAACAAGAGTAAGTGTGATTCTCATTAGTAATCACAGATATACAAAAATATTTTAATAATGTAATATTCAACAGTAGGATACTTAATTACTAGTGCAGGATTATAAACATAAGTGGTTATGTAATTTTAACTAATAGAGTTTCATAAAATCAACTTCACATATTTTGCACACGAGTATAACAAAATTATTAACACAAGTGGTATCTCAATGATAGTATGAAACCCCATGTATATATGTTTTATCAATGTCAGATATTATTAAGAATTGAGTTTCATAGTTAACCATATTTTCAGCATTTAGAATTAAGGAGAATGTACTTTCTCATTTAAGAATTTTATAACACAATCTCCTTTTTTCACAAATAAAATTGTCAAGAATTTTACAAATGTAATAACTTTTACATGATAGAGTGTGATGATCATATAAAAGGTTTAATATCATACGAGTGAGATTAAGTCTCTAGTCTTATAAAATAGGATGTGAGAATGTATGGTTAAGTCTCTAATATTTAATCATAGGATGTGAGACTTTATATACAATTTTTGTAACTCACTCAAAACTCAAATGCTACAATTATAACTACACACATTTGAGAAAAGATTAGATTACAAGCAGCGGAAATACACAATAGTTATATTTTATTATTATCGAGGATATAAGAGAAAATAGTTATAAGCTTCCATAAGTATTAAAGAATAGCAATAGTATAAAATATGTCAAAATATAGTGAAAATGGTAAATTAACTATCCAAAATATACCATTTATAATTATTTAGAACAATTGTATAAATAATTTTTGGCTTATTAGATCGTTTGGCCGCTTATTTAATTTTATGTTTTCATTTTGGCCCCACAATTAATAAAAATGGTGTTTTAGTCCCTCACATTTTCCTCCATTTGTCAAATAAATCATTGACCGTTAAGTTTAACTTCAAATGTCTATGGTGGAACAATCTTAAGAGTGGTCCACCATAGACTTCATTAATTTTTAAAATTTTAGCCGTTTGATCTCTTAAAAAAAAAAGACAAAATAGACACGCGTAATCCAATGATCATTCTTTTAAATTAAAAAATTCAATAAGGTCTATGGTCGACCACTCTTAAGGTAGATCCATCATAGACATTTGGGGTTAAACTTAAAAGCAAGAGATTTATTTGGTGGAGGAAAAAGTAAGGGACTAAAATGCCATTTTTATTAATTGTGGGATCAAAATGAAAACATGAAATTAAATAAGGGACCAAAGGATCTAATAAGTCATAATTTTTTTTAAATGGAGTTGTTAAGAATTTTGGGATTTTGACATATTGCTTTTACAAAATAAGTTTTACAATAATATAAAAGGATATGGAGTCTCTGCGATAATTTTAGAGAAAAGAATAGAATTAATATCCTCAATATAAAGTCTCTGTAATAATTTTATATCTAGAGTTATGAAACAAGTAAATATATTTTTTATGAACTATAGTTAATTTACATGTAAAATTTTCCTCGCTTGTTTAAGGAAAATATATTTTCTCCACTTGATAGAGAATGATAGTTAAACTAATAAGGTATTTTTTTTACCCATAAAAAGATGATTATGTTAAGTAACTAAATTGCAGGCACGTGTGCCGCACGGGTCTTATGAGCATAAATATTAAAATGTGATGATAACAAAAAAATTAAAATAAGATAGCATTATATAATAATGTATGGAATAATAAAATGTAGTAAATAGTCGGTGTAGTCGAATTAACACGTACATAATATTGTTTATATTTGATATTACAAAACACTTCCTCATATACGACGTTGGATGTAAAATCAGAATCTTCACCATCTTTATCAGTAATAAAAATCATTAAACATTTTCTTGAAGTAACTCTTGATATAGCAACACGTATAATTGTCCATGAAAAAATATAGATGTTGGAAGATATATGTAAACATTTTTAAGCGACTTACCTTCACTCATATTAATGGTCATTACAAATGATATAGCCAAAGAAAATTACCTCCTTTTAAACTTGAAAGGAATTCTCATGTCTAATGACCCTAAAGATAATATGGGTATAAACACTTTGTCACCAACATTGCTTCCAAATATAACCTTCCCCTTACATATCTTTCCATTTTAGTTACATATCTTTCCATTTTAGTTATAATGAACCTTTTGGATGATATGTATTTTGTTAGTTTCAAAACACAGTTCAAATAGCAATTAATAGCGTTTGGAGAAGAGAACAGCCGCAAAAGTTAATTGACTTGTGTTTACCAAGTAGGCAACATGCATTGGGTGAATTTTACAACTATAGTAGAAAATTTAGACACTATTAAATAACCAAATCCAGAAATACACATCATGTTTATTTATAAAATAAAAAATTAAATTATAATTATATTAAATCTAATTTAAATGTACAACTGTGTAAAAGACATAATTTTTTTTTTTGAGAGTATCTTCACGTAATCATAGGGTGAAGGGTTTGTGAAATTGATTAGCCAACAATTTAGATTGACTAACTTTGGTAGAAATTGGTTCAGAACTTTTTTTTACAGACAACAAAGGTCACAGCTTGGAAAAGTCATGTTTTTCATATTAGGTTTAGGAAACTGCACATTTTATTTCCTGTTTGTATATATTTTGATGAATAGTATTTGATTTAGCTTCAAAATTGTAGATTTGATTTAGCTTAAAAAAATCCATCGAAAATTGTAGGGATAACTAGATATGGCAACGGGGCGGATCGGGGGCGGGTTTGAGTATCTCCGCCCCCATTTCCATGCACCCGCCTCCGCCCCCGTCCCCAAACTATATCGGGGATAAAAATTGAACACCCAATCCCGACCCAATGGGGACGGGTCTCCCGGGACCGCCCCCCCATGAAAACTTTATTTTTTATAAAATATTTAAAAAATGCATATTTTTTCATTTTTTTCATAGCAACAAAAACACAATAATTATATTAATAATTATTTATCTAATAAACTTTTTTCAAAAGAGCAAAATAATTATAATAAATATGTTTTTAAAGAGTAATAATATATTAAAATAGGTTGGTGCTTACGGAAATAAGATTATAAAATTCAATAAAGAAAATTTTAAAAAGCGGGTGCGGGGCGGGTGTAAGCATCCCCCGCCCCCGTACTAAAACTCAAAATTCCCCCCACACCCGTACCCAGTTAAATCGGTTTTTCCCCGTTAAATTTGGAGTGGGGGTGGCCGGGTCTGGCGGGGGCAGGGTTTGCTGCCATGTCTAGGGATAACTACAGTAAAATCCATTATTACATTCCTGAGTTTCAAATGGCTGGTATAGGGATAACGCAGTTTGCAATTTTTTGAAAACTTAATTGCACAATCAATCTAGAATTTGAATAAAGCAAGAGGTAGATTTGTGAAGAAAAATAAGCAAAGTAGACAGGTCGCAACAACCATCTAAGTATTTGAAGAGGGCCTAAGCCCTAAGGAAACTACAAAGCAACGCTACAAGGATATAACATCCCAACACAATCAAAGAAAAGTAATGAACTAATATGAGCTTAAGGTATGCTTGTACATGATGGTCTTGGAACTACTTGTACAACCCATCATTGCTAGGGCATTTACACAAAAGTTAGCTTCGCGGTACGTGTGACTCACAATGACCCCATTCTAGTTCCAGCAATTGACGATTTTTTTGAACTATCTGGAACTCTGCTGCTCCAACTTTGCCATCACTAATTAAATTATTCACAACCACCTTAGAACACATACATCTTTACCTTGCCAAACCCATATCATTCGGTCAACCTCGAACTCTCCAAAACACCTCACAACTCTGAAACATACACTATATTTCTCCAAAAATCTAGAAAAGCCATATAGCCACTCTTCGGCATTTCCTTTAATCAAAACACCACACCCACCCGACTTGTAAGTAACCTTATTACAATTCATCTGAGTTAATTTCAACCCAGTGTGATAACGATATAGTCCAACTAACCGAATTTTTTTGTTTTGCATTCACAGCACCATGATCCACATAACTCATCGCACTGTATCTCATAATGTAAGTATAACTCATAACTTGCTGCTACAAATGTTGGAGTCTCTCAAAATCTGTACAATTCTCCATCTTATTTTGATTTATAGGCTTCAAGAAGTTTTGGGGTAATCATGTATCTCTTAGTTTGCTAGATTTGTAGTCATAAAGTTACGACATTCACGTGTTCGACACTTCAATGATTGTTAAATTAAGATCTAACGATCCAAATTTAAAAATTCAATATTTTTTATTCGAAAACAAATAAAAACTACATTTTAAATATGGATTATTAGATCTTGATCGAAGTGTCACATATGTGCCAAACATGTGAATGTATCAACTTATTTCAATTGGTGCATGTAACTTTGTATTTTAGTCTAATATGCACAACTTGTGCTTAAAAAAATAATTGTATTTTTTTATACAAAAAAATAAACAATTGTAAAAGTGGGTATCTTATTATTTTGGAAACTAAATCAAAAGTCGACACGTGTCTGATCGTTGGTTCCACCGTCTCCTAATAGTCGTTGATCAACTCATTATAAGCAATCACCAAATTCAAATGAACAAGGACGCAAATCCATCTAGGTTCATTACATCCCTTTCTCTTTCTCTTTCCTATTCCTCTAGTTGAAGAAACTCAAAAGCAAGCATGTAATATACACATAACACAACAGAAAGAAAAAAGTACCAGCCAGTTCTTACCTCAAAAAGCTTCACCTAATAAAATGGAAGAAGAAAGAGGTAGTTACAAGAACAAGAGTTTATTGTTATCAAAAGGGAAAAAAGAAGACATTTATCATGTACTTTATAAGGTTCCTTATGGTGATAGCCCTTATGTCAGAGCCAAACATGCTCAGGTATGTATACACACTTCAATTACTCTTTTTGTTATTTGTCCTTGTCTTTGATTAATGACACAGATTCATTTTTACTTTCATAGTATAATTGTTTGAATATTATGAGACCAGTACTATAAATATATCTTTCATTTTTAGTCCTTGTTGACCAACTTTGATTAGGGAAAACATTTGGATAACTATTGTTAGAAGAAATTTTTTAGAGAGACTAAAAACGATAAATAATACCGTCTTCGGTTTTATACATAAGAGAAAGTTTGGTCGATATAAGTTTTGATGTATTTGGTTCAAAAATTGGATTAAATACATTAAATTTTGTTGACCTAACTTTTTTTTATATACCGGATAAGATCGGATGTCGGATATTTATAGTGAACAAAAACTTATTTGACTCGAGTTAAGAGTAGATCAAAATACTTGGAAAAAAAAAAGTAGATAAAAAAAATATAATAAAAGTCTAGATGGACATGTTAGGACTTTGATGTCATTTGTTAAAAGTGAGACATAAAAGTAATGTGATTTGTGTTTAGATATACTTATATAAAAGTGAGGTGATTAATATATTTGAAATAACAAATTATAGAGTTTGGAGGTAAATGCTTGTTAATTTTGATAATGGATTCAAGCAATTTGGATGGCTTTCAAAATTTTCACAATACACATTGTTCCTTTGAAACGTAGATTTGAACTGATCCTAACTATTTTTTTGACTAAAAGCAAATCCAGATTTTGTTCCATGTATAGTTAATATGTAGTGGTTTACAACTGCACTTGCAGCCACAATATAACGGGGTTGTAGTCCTTCGTAATGCGACCATAACCGCAATTTCAACCAAATTAACTACATTTTTTCAGAGGAGGGGTACTACTATGCTAGCAACACACTCTCTATAATTTGTTGAAATTCAAATGGATCCCACTAAATTATGTAGCCCCCTCGAAAATTTAGTGAGACCCATTTAGAATCGAACCAGTTAGAGAGAGTTTCTTGGAAAGAATGTGTTGCTAGCATAATTCTTCCCACAATATAAAGATCTGCAGTGTACTGTAATCACGTCCTCAATTTATAATTAAGTTTTAATAAAAAAAAAAGTTAATACTTACTTTTATACTCTCAAATTTTTACACTCTTCTCTGTGTTTGTTTTCCCTTTGATTTCAAGTTCTTTTGCCTATACCTCTCAAATTTCTTGCTGGGTGTGTGTGCGTGACATAATGTTTACCCTAATAATATCAATATAATGTGAACTATGTAGCTGGTAGAGAAGGACCCGGAAGCTGCAATTGTATTATTTTGGAAAGCAATAAATACAGGGGACAAAGTGGATAGTGCTTTGAAGGATATGGCAGTGGTGATGAAGCAATTAGACAGATCCGAAGAAGCCATCGAAGCCATCTCTTCGTTTCGAGGCCTTTGCTCCAAACAATCCCAAGAGTCCCTTGATAATGTACTAATTGATCTTTACAAGGTACAAATCACATATTTTAAGCTATTCTTTTCAATATTTAGTGATTATAGTTTAGATTTAATTGGTATGCAGGTAATGTAAAGATTTGTTATACCGTCAATGTTTACCTTAAAAGTCAAGCGTAAGATGATTTATGTTTGATTCACAATACAAGCTTTTACCGTTTTATAGTTGATATCAAACCAAAATCAAACTCAATAATTTATGTCCATTTCCTAGTCACCAATACCATTTAAAAAGATAATTTACAAATATTCGATATACAATATGGTGTGACACAAGTTATCCGACACTTGAGTTTTTAAACCATTTAGTCAGGAGTTCTTTCTTTGACCTTTCTTTGACCGTTACATATCGGAAAAATATATATTTTGATGTATAGATTGGTTTACAACAAACAAAATTTGATGTGCTAACTATGTGTATAGCTTGTAATTGATTCGTTGGAATGTCCTGTTAATCAGCAAGGAATGTACTTGCTATTTTGTTTGTACAATGAATAGTGTCTTTATACTTTGAGCGTATATTAATTGAATCTACATTGATTAAATTTCCTGTGAATGATAGAAATGTGGGAAAATAGATGAGGAAATTGATTTGTTGAAGCAAAAGCTGAAATTGATCTACCAAGGTGAGGCCTTCAACGGGAAACTCACAAAGACTGCACGGTCTCATGGCAAGAAGTTTCAAGTTTCTATTAAACAAGAAACTTCAAGATTACTGGTAATTTATCTTAACTAAACCTCTCTTTTGATTACACATTATGCTTTCTCCTTTGCAGAATGTTAATGTAAATATATAATTTAGTTCTTACACATTGATCGACAAGTGTAATGTAAAAAGTAATATAATATAAAATAAAGTGATGTGGACCAATGGAACAAATATTATCCATAAGGATCAATGTTAGGCCACTGCTAAAAAAGCTTGCAAAAATGATGATGAAATATAATAAATTGTACGTCCACATCAAATCATATTGAATAAGGCCTTTTAAAAAAATAAGATAAGATCTGTTCATATACTAAAGCCAGGTTATGATTATACATAACACAATCGAATATATGATTTTGTTCTTTGAGTTTTGTGTGAATAGATTCCATATGGGTCCATTTAAAGCTCCACCTACAAAAAAGGAGAGGGAAGAGGGTTTACACCAAAATAATTAGAACGGAAATTTAAGGGTTAAATTTGGAAACATAACAATGTTTTTTTAGATGCTTGTAGTTTAAGTAGGACCAATTACTTTAAAATACAGTTAGGTGTGCAGTCGTATATCTAATTGTCCACATCAAATCAGATTTAATAAAATCTATTTATGATTTTGTTGAGTTTTGTACTTTTATGGCAAATACTTACTTCAAGACAAAGTAAAGAAGTGTTACTTATCTCTTGGTCGAACTTGGGATTGGTGCTTCCATCTTTAAGTTTCTAATGTATACTTGGTTCCAAGATTTGTTTGTACCTATGTATCTAAACATTTTTGCACAGGGAAACTTGGGCTGGGCCTACATGCAAAAGATGAACTACGTGATGGCCGAGGCGGTGTATCGGAAAGCCCAAATGATTGATCCAGATTGCAATAAAGCATGTAATTTGGGTCTATGTCTCATTAGACAAGCACGGTATGAAGAGGCACAGTTGATTATTGATGATATATTAAAAGGAGAACTTCCAGGTTCAGATGATATCAAGTCAAAGAAAAGGGCACAAGATCTCCTTGAAGAGTTGAGATCATTGCTACCTACACCATGTCCATTGGATATTTTGGTTATGGATGATGAGTTCATCAAAGGCATAGAGCAGTTGATGAATGAATGGGGTCCAGTTAGGTCAAAGAGACTTCCAATTTTTGAAGAGATTTCTTCTTGTAGAGATCAATTAGCTTGTTAATTTTTTAAAAATTTGTTCATAGCTTTTTTTGGATTGTGAAACTAGCATCTTTTCTTTCTTTTTTTGTTAGATTTTTCTTTCTTTCTTTTCCATAATAGTGGAGGGTTTTATTTTCATTTTTTGGAATGAGGTGTATAAGATAAGGTGTGAACTTTTTAAATGCTTGTTTGAAAATCACATTGACCTCAAAAGTGTATATTGAATTTGAAGCCATTGACTCATGGTTGATGTGAAAGTATCACTCAACACCATGAAGTGCAGTGAATTTCACGATGTAAATTATCAGTGATGAGAATAAACGTGTGTTTGAAAAGCTAGAGAATGAAGAACTCAATTTGTCTTCTATTTAAACACTACCACATGTGATCCCGGTACGCGGTGCGCTTGGATTGACTTATTTTTTAGTTTATGAAAACCAGTTTATTCAATTGACTTATATTTTTAGTTTATGAAAAACAGTTTATTCAAATAAGCGAAAATTATATTATGTTAATTTCAATAATAAAATGAGTTTTATTTAGCTAAAGATTCTTATTAAGTATTTAGACAAATGAAAATAAAATAAATAAATGTATATTATTTAAATAAAAATATACTTTTCTTTTGACAAAAAATAAAAATATACTCCATAAGTGACAATTAAATCAGACGATTAATGGTGTTGGATTGACGGTCCAAACACAACTTTGCATCCACAACCAAACGATTGATGTGACAATTTTAAGTGTTTTGATTTTCTTAAAAAAAAAAAAAAATATTTTAATTGGTCACATGTGTAAAGTTTTTTTAGACGGTCAACCCTCACTATTAAACTCTTAAATTAATACCTAAATATTAGTGTAAATTGTTTTTGAACTTAGATTCAATCAATTCACATCACTTTTATAAGTGGATTAGTAAGAAAATATACATCCTGATTTGATTTGATAAAATATCGTCACAAAACAAAATTGAATCTCACAGCAGTCAGGCAGCACTCACGCACGCATTTCTCCCTCCACCTACCTTCGTCTGTTCTTCGTCGTTTGAACGAAACCCATTTGAATTTTGATTCCAATGGCAGAAAAACAACCCATAATAATCAGAGACAAAACCCAAATGAGAAACTGGTCAAGAACAATGAGATCCCAATCCAAACTCATTGCACTTGTTCCCACAATGGGTTACCTTCATCAAGGTCACCTTTCTCTCATAACACAAGCTCACAAACACGCCAATCTCATTGTTGTTTCAATCTACGTTAATCCAGGTCAGTTTTCACCTAACGAAGATCTCTCCACTTACCCTTCTGATTTTCAAGGTGATATGAAAAAGCTTATAAATGTTCCTGGTGGTGTTGATGTTGTTTTTAATCCTATGAATTTGTATGATTATGGTGAAAGTGATGGTGATGGTGATGATGATGGTGAAAAGGGTGATGGGGTTGTTTCTTGTGTTGAAAAGAGTGGTTTTGGACATGAGAGTTGGGTGAGAGTTGAGAGGCTTGAAAAGGGTCTTTGTGGGATGAGTAGACCTATTTTCTTTAGAGGGGTTGCTACTATTGTTACTAAGTTGTTTAATATTGTTGAGCCTGATTTTGCTTTGTTTGGGAAAAAGGATTATCAGCAGTGGAGAGTTATTCAGAGAATGGTAATGTTTTTTTCTTCTTTTTCCTTTAGTTTTGAGGCTTGTTTGAATTGGTTTATCTAGGGATATAAACCGTTGTGAGATTGTTTTAAGAGTTTATGGAAATAAGTTATGCCATGTTCTTAAGTTGTTTTGAGCTTATTTTCGTAAGCTCTCCAAGATAGGTTACATGCAGGGACATTTTATTTTATTTTTTAAGTTGATGTCGAATGTTTTTTTTTTGAAAAAGAGTTGATGTCAATGTTGATCATGAATAATAGACATATTTTGTAATTCAATGTGATCAATGACTATCAGTATGGTACCTATACTTTCAACCTCTTATAAACTTCCAAAAAATACATTAAGAAAAGGTCTCTGTGACATCTATATCAAGCTGACAATTTTCCGCAAATTTCGAAATATCTATCTTCGTCCCTTCCGAAAATACTAAGCCTGCAATTTTCTCGTGTTGGTCTAATGGAGGATTTACAAAATCTGGTTGTAGCCAGTCATCCCCAACTCAATCCCCCTCCATGTGTTGGTCTATTGGAGGCTTGGCATAATCTTGTAGGACTTTTGCACAAGGGTGGGCTGAAACCGGCAGAATATTGTAGATATATACTACTGTAAATCCCTCAAGAATGATCGATACCCTCTACTAACCTTACGAGACTCCCTTATATAGAAAACCTTACACAACAGCCACCTAACTGCTATTACTCACTAACTGCCATCAGTTATTGTGGTTAGTTACACAAGGTCATTATCCCCTATTTTCCTTCGTATTCCTCCAACTGTGAACCTTCCTAATTGGAGGTCCCAGTACCCTATCAGATTCTTTCATCACCACCAATGCACAGTACCTTAAGTTTTCAGATGTGCTGGGAAATGAAAGTGGGCCTAGCGGGTAAAATGAATAATAGAATCAACCGGAGGGTAAATTAGGAGAGGGAAGGAAGATTAGGAAATTAGAGGGAAAATGGTGAATATAAGGGAAACATGTAACATAAGATTTTCCTTAAAAGCTATACCTATTATTGATTTGGGATGATGTTGGTTTTAATTGACTGAGTGATTATTTTTTGCAGGTTCGAGATCTTGATTTTTCCATAAAAGTGATAGGTTGTGAAATAACGAGAGAAAGTGATGGCCTGGCAATGAGTTCGCGCAATGTGCATCTTTCACTTGAAGAGAGGGAAAAGGTTTTATTTTATTCATAGTCCTTTGATTATCCGAAACATGCCGTGATATTTAATATTAGATCAATAATAAAAATAATGTTGATAATGCACTGTTATCAATTTAAATCTTTCTGATGTGCTACCCTCTTCATTTCCGGCTTTAAAAATTACAAACCCCTTAATCATTTTTTCCGTATTATCTGTCTTCCATCTACACGTTGGTAACACTTTTAAATCCTTTTGCAGGCGCTGTCTATAAGCAAATCATTAACAAGAGCCAAGTCAGCGGCAGAAGATGGTCAGGTGGATTGTGAGAAATTGAGGAATTTAGTCATTCAATGTATTACTGAAGCTGGGGGAAGAATCGATTATGCTGAGGTGATATATTAATTTTATTTATTTATTTTGAGTGTAATGAAACCTGCACTTAAATTTCCTATGAAAGCACCCAGTTCTGTGGTTGGCCTGTTAGTCTAGTCCATGCACAATTTTACAACCCTCCTAAATTATTTACACCGTCTCTATAATTTATTTACAACCTATGAGGACCAAATTCATGAATGTAAAACTTATTTTTTTGATGCACGTATGCCATCTGAAATATATTTGCAACTAACAGATCCTTAATTAAGCCAAATCAATAGGGAATTACAAGGTTATGAATAAATAAAGGTATTTTTCAATGCTAACTACTAACTTGGTGCTTTTTTCATATAGATTGTTGATCAACAAAGCTTAGAGAAAGTGGAATTTATCAAAGGTCCTGTTGTGTTCTGTGTTGCTGCATTTTTTGGGAAAGTCAGGCTTATAGACAACATGGAAATCAACTTGTAAATGGCTGTTATAATTTAATCTAACCTTGTGTTATGTCAGTTATTGGTTAGCATTTCATGGGGTAGTACTCATTGGAGTATAGGATATAGAGATATTTTTCTATAATCATTTTACCGGCTCATGGTATTTTGTGCGAGCTGCTACCTATGTCACTGTTAGGAATCAGTGAACTGGTCTTTTTCCTTTACTGGACAAAATACTTACACATGCATATATTATTTATAAGTTCAACTATATGCTGAATAACAACTCTATGATAGTGGAGAAGAGGATTAAAGCTTGGTGACTGCAAAATGTGGAATGGAATAATTTGGACTGGTCTTTTTATGGCTTTGTTCTAGCAAGATAAGCCACTGTTCATTCAAGATTATTTTTGTTTTTGTTGGTATGGCTTTGTTCTAGCAAAACCATGTCAAGTGCAAAGCATAACACAAGGTACAAAGTATATGTTGGGGATAGCTAGGGAGTAGGGACACCGTCTGTTGTGTGAACATCTGCCAGCTAACCTTGTGGATTAGTTTTTTCAACCAATTTGATGAATTGTTTAAGCTCTTAGGGTTCCCTTGCTCTTCTCAACCATGGTTTCTAGTTCTTTCATTATACAATATTTACCAAATTTTGTCTGATAACATTATTTTTGGAAATTTGGCATTCACAATTATAGGCTTAAATATGGTAGTCGTCCCTGCAAATATGCCTCGTTTAAGTTTTGGTCCTTGTAAAAATTTTTTTTTGATTTTGGTCCCTGCAAAATTTTTTGTTTTTTAAAATAGTCCCTCCAGGGACTATTTTCAGAAACAAAAAATTTTGCAGGGA
>Ga0315914_1000757_pt1 | contig 43861 bp, 23 predicted proteins | sample MpolenodulesMG_FD_203920 | JGI IMG/M metagenome (GOLD analysis project Ga0315914, IMG submission 203920) | Medicago polymorpha root nodule microbial communities from Los Angeles, California, United States - elongated nodules | ecosystem: Host-associated > Plants > Roots > Nodule | place: USA... | reverse complement strand
TTGGGGAAGAACATTGACATCAATTCATGGAAGAATTTTGGGGGATTTTGAACTCTAGGTGACAAATTATAACATTAGGGTTTCAAATTTATATATTTGGGGAAGAAAGACCCGTTAATGAGAAAGAGCCGTTGGGAATTTTCTGAAAATTAATTAATTTGGTCCTTGGCAATTTTCTGAAAATCCATCAATTTGGTCCTTGGAAATTTTCTGTAAATCAATCAATTTGGTCCCTTCTTACGTGGCATTGATGTGTTAAGCCTTATAAGAGGTTAACATTACACGTCACCTCCGTAAACAGACCAACTTAACGGAGGGACCATTTTGATGGACGCCTGTAAAATATTCAGGGACTAAATAGCTATTTTGCAAAATTCAAGGACAAATTTGGCCGATTTTTTAAAATTCAGGACGAATTTGAGGTGAATTTGAGGTATTAGTCCATCTGTATTTGTACAGGTAGTTGAGTTGGATTGAGAAAATAAGCAAGAAAAGTAGAAAAGAACACATTGTCCTCCTGAACGCGCACACACAGACACAGCGAGTACGATTTGTTCCTTCTTCCGTCGCAATACAGATAGCCTCAATCTCACGCTTCTCCTACTCAACTGATTATGAGATTCAAATAGTTGTGTTGAGTTTGGTGCTTTCACCCTTCAACAATGGCATTGCTAGCTCCACAACGCACGTGCCTCATCTTCACTCTCTTCACCGTTTTCGTACTTTCATCTTCTTTAAGCTCAGCAATACCTACCACAGCTTGCAAATTCAGTTTTCGCGATGGAAACAAGCTTTACAATTATACCCTTTCTTCTCCAATTCGTAACTTCCCTCATGGCATTCTCAGCGAAGACGGGTCCTCTCTCTCTCTCTCTGATCTGATATTGTTATTATTCATTGATTCAAGTATAGAAACATTTATAGGATTATCTCATTGATTTGGAATTGGTTCTTAATCAAGAATTGAAGAAATGATTTGTTATCTATTTAAATGTGATTAGTTTGTAAATACTATGCTAATTATGTGGTTCTCATATAAAGTTTCATTTTTGTGTGTGTTTGTAGGTTTTACAAAGTGTCAGTGAACCAGACCACCCTTTGGTTTCAGGTTGGCTCCATCAGGTCACGCTTATTTCTTTTTATTTCTGATTAATAATAACACTTCACTTGATTAGTATTAGTAGTAATTTTTTAGCTGCCAACTACGAAGCACAGACACCGAACTTGGCACTGACACGTTGACACCAATAATAATTTAAGAAAATGATATAATTCAATATAATTATATGTGTACGCCTTCAATCAGAAGTGTCGGTGCTATAGAGCCTGCTTGCATTGATTATCATCATTGATAAATGTAAATGATACGAATCTTGGTTTTTTTCGCTTTTGGGCTCTCCATAAGACGAAACCCGTTTCATATTTTTTGCTTTGATGATTAAGGTCCAGTTTGGATTTGCTTATAGCCTATGAGGGCTTCTAAGTTAAAATTAAGTTTCTAGTTATTCACATACAAAAAAAAGTCCTTGAAAACTTGTACTTGTGCATGTGGAGATTCGAGAAGTTAGATGGGAGAGCTTTTAGAAAATTGAGATGCAGAAGCTAATTTTAACTCATATGAGAAGCTATTGTTGAAAAAACTTGTAGTTATTGTGAGATTCTTTTCGTCTTTCTTTTTCCGCAAGTCTTTATAGAAAAGTTTATTCAAATTAGTTCTATATTAGTTTTTTTTTTTAAATTTGTAAGTCTAGTGGTATGATTCTAGCTTGGGGTGCGAGAGGTCGCAAGTTTGATTCTTCCAACACCCTATCTTATTATATTCTAGAGATTAATAAGTTGGATAGAAATATGGTATATGATATAACATTATGACATAATTTGATCCATGTAGCCAACCCCACTTAGTGGGATAAGACTTGATTGTTGTTGTTGTGTAAGTTCGTGCTCTTTGGTGTGACTAGCAATAAATAGATGGACTCTCAAAGCACAAAATTTGGTTTTATAAGGAATTATAGCATTAACGTAGCTTTGCGCCAAATTGATCTATAATTGAATTTTGTGTATTTGTTGTTTGAGCAGCTTTGCGATGGAATGATTTTCAATCACGACCCTCCAACATGTGCTGACTGCTGGGTAAATTAGTCTCTTATCTGCAAAGCTATTTTCTTTTTATAAATAGCCAGCCTATAATCGTCAAGAATATGTTGTGCTATCAAACCTGTATTTGATAGATATGAAATATGATGATATTTTTATTTTTTACTTTTTTGGGAAAAAAATGATGATCGTTTAGTCTTTATAACTAATTCGACTTTAGATGAAATTCATGATGTTATAAAAGGAATAGTTAATGAAATTACAGGAACTTTAGATAGATATTTGCTACATGTAACTTATCTCAAATCTCATATATAATGTTCTCTGCTTTCTTTTCGATACAAGTTTCTTCACGACGAGTCATTTCTTTTGTATTTTATCCATTGTTTTTGAGCTTCCTGAATAATTGTAGAGCTAAAATCATTTCAGAGATCCGAGCTTATAGTGGATAAATCCAATTGTACATACGAAGCTTAACAGATCCACACTTCTTTTCACACAGATATACACTTAGACCAGAAACCCATTAAATAACTGTTAAGGTGTAAATTTTAATGTATTATATATGGAAAAACAATTAATAGATTAACTATTTATAAAGCATGATATGTCATCATGACGACATACTGTAAAAATGCATTGTAGATGATCCAAAAATGAAGTTGATTGGAATGTCTATTTAATTTAGTACTTTTAAATTGACAATTAATTGGTCTAGACTGGTGGTTCCTTTATATATAAGTAATGCTACTAGTACACATCAGTGATAAATAACAGGGGGTAGTATTGGATAGGATTTTAAGGCTGTTCAAAAGTCTTGCTGCAATATTTTTATCCCATAATTTTACAAAACTTTGCACTTATCTTATCATTTTATGTATACAATAGGACTGTGGAGGGCCAACACGTTGTGGGATGGAGTGTGGTGCACTCGTGTCAAACAACATTGGAGGTATAGTTCCTGACACTTTTTTTCCTTCTCCCATTACTTGCCTCTGCAAAATTGTGTCTAAGTGTATACTGCGTTTTGCTTGTCATAGCTATGACAGATGCGAACAGGTCTTCTCTGCTTGGTTGTTTTATTGTTGTAGCTTACGATTACACCAAGTTACACATTATCAGTGGAATAAGATGCTTTAGTGTCTGTGTCCTTGGCATGAAATATCTGATGTTGCAAGAATTGCTTCATTCAAAAGCATTCATTTTAGATCACCGTCAAAGAAAAATGCAATTCAGATTATTTTTGCTTTTAGTTTCTGTTTATGGCAGAACCTCTAAGTGACTGATTCTCTTTCACAGTAAAAAATAAATTCTACTGCTGTATCAATCAAATTAGGTTGCCTGAAGTACTGTTGAATACATAAAAGGCGTTTTATTTATGCGACAGATCAACTTAACTGATTTTGTAGCTCTCTACCCTTTTAGAAAATAATGATCAAACCTCCTTTCTGCAAGTTTTATTCATTTTACTATTGTCTTTTGCACTGTCCATTTGTGTTTCCTTTTTCTGCACTGATCTTGTCATATGAAATACCTGTAGTCTAGCATATTACTATATAGATGTCTTTTCATTATTAACACTGTTCCAACTCGTGCACAATGGACTTATTAGAGGAGCATTGCATATGAAAAACTATGTTCTCTAAAAGAGTTTGTTGTAAGTTCTAAACACCGAGTCTTGTTCATCATCAATTGGGCAGAGCTGGAGTTCAAAGAAATACGAACTTGGAAAAACCATTTTAATTTTCTAATAAATAAACAATACCCAACTGAAGTCAAATTTTGTTTATTTCTCAGTGTGAAGAATAGGAGGAAATGGTTATCTAACATAGTGATAAATGCAGGTTATCATGTGTGCTCAGCCATAGGACATGGCCCAAAAATTGACATTGATGTTATTGGTAAGACGAATTCAATTATCTGTTTATGATGTCTGGGTCGTTTCAATCATTGTTTTCTTTTACTCCCTCCATCCCAAATTAACTGGCCTAGTCATTTCACACATTTGTACTAAAGTACCCTTATCATGTACCCTTATCATGTATTAATGTATAAGTGAAAGAGAGAATAACATTTGTACTAAAGTACCCTTATCATGTATTAATGTATTTATCATTACCATAAATGCAAAATAGAAGATGTTGAATTGGGAGTGATGCAAGTCGTATTAAATAGAGGATACAATTGGAAAAAAAAAAAGTCATTTTGTATTGAAAATTGAATTTGTCAGTTATTTTGGGATAATTTTTTATTTTTTTTGCAAGTAGATCCGTTGTGTTAATTTTCAGTGCACCATTTTGGCTCAAATTTGTGCTCCTTGTATGTCGTTATGCATTATTTGGTTCAACTGATTTTGGATAATGCTTCTAATATGAACTAGAGTAAATGTATGGTTTCAATTTTATCCGGATGGCAGATAAGAAAAATCCACACGTTGGTATCATTGTTAAAATGTCAAGCAGCAGCCTTAAGTACAACTGTTCTCTGGCCGTGTCTGTGCTTTGCAATGTAAATGGTGTACAGGTAAGGCTTTAATTGATTAAAGTGAACATTATAGAACTAATGCTGGTTGAATTGATTCATATTTTCATTATCAATCTTCTGCTTACAGGGACCACAAACCCTGGAGAGATCGGGGGATTGTAATTATGTGAGTACCTGTTATCAGGATTTTTTTCATTTCCTTTTAAGTTGTTTGTTATTTTATGATGTGGATTTCTGATGTCCTGCTTTAGTTATTTTATCCACTTGTAGCATATGTTTCTTAATTTGTGAATATAAAAATTGAAAATCAGTTACATTTGTTGAAAATATAGGAAATGTTGAACTTGGATTATTGAATTGACAAAGTACATAATTGAATTTATCAGCTATTTCTACTCCTTTAGATTACTTTTGGAAGCTTTGTTGTATTATCAACATGACATTGATATCCATGATCCATTAGTTAGTGTGGTATGCGCTTGGCTTGGCTTCCTTTTATTTACTATTGTCAGTTTAGTACATGTAAGCATCCTATAATAGTTTCTCTTTTCTGCAAAATAATTTAGGCATTTGGAACTTAAAGAATAATGAAGAAAGATCTCCTCGCCTTTTTTTTTTTTCCAGCTATTTTCTTCACCAACTATCACGTGTCTCAAATTCTCAATGATGCAAAGACATTTTTGTCTGTATTCAGTATTCACATCGATTAATCTCCCTATTCAACTATTCATGTTGATTGAAGTTTTCATTGTGAAATTAAAAATCCGAGTCATTAATTAATAGTCAAAAGTGCACTTTTAAAGCTTTAGATATTGCATATGGATGGCTAGAAAATTATTTATTTTTACAGTAGTGCTGTGCAGAGTATGCTAATTGCTAGCAAGCTTTCAGCTCTGATACACAACACAACGAGTCTCTTGTGTCTTCAAACCAGTTTTGCTCAAAATTAGTAAAACTAGACACAAGCTATATCATTTATTCCCCTGCATCAATGTACATTCCACGCTTGTTTAAAATGAAAAACTTGACCGAAGTTATATCATTTGTTCCCTTGCATCATTATACATCTTATGTAAAATGATAATAAAAATGTTGGCTAGGAAAAAATTGAAAACAGAAGGAAAATATGAAGTTGATATGAATTTAAAACCAAACACGGAGCTAAAGAATCCATCTGAAGTTGATTATATATGAAAAACATTGTTAACTTTTGTTGTAACCCTGTTTCTTGAGCAGGCTACAGAGCTAAAGCATCCATCTGGTTGTGCTATGATTGTACATGTCCACGGGAGTGGATGGGGGTGGTTTGGCACTTTACTTGTTATGTGAGCCTTTTTCACCGTCTTGCCTGGCACTTTGAATTTTGTAAAGGGTTCCTAATTTGGCTAAATTACTAATATCTGTTTCATCTTATCTCACTCCAGTGTTCTGTGCCTTTTTGCTGCTTATCTACTGGCTGGTATAGTTTATCGATATTTCTTCCTCAAGATTCGCGGTACAGAAGTATGTTTTCACCTTTCCTTCATGTCTTTTTCTCGTAGGGGTATATATGCCTATTTTCATTTGTATCATTTAGGTTGTGTGAATTGAATTGCTACTTCATAATTTTTTCTTATACTTGCTCTGTTTTGGAAGTGAAAAAAGAAAGAAGGATCCCTTTTCATTTAGTCATTTGTGGTCCTTTTCCACTCTCCTAAAGATAGTTTGAATCAACTTTTTATGCTGTAAATATTCTTTCCATAGTACATAGAGGATTCATTTGTCTGTCATAGACGATAACATAACTGTCACTTCTAAACATTTCTGCATTTCACGCAGAAACTCCTCTTCCTTTGAAAAGCAGATGCTTTATGCAAAATGGGTACTATACAACACAAATACCGAGATAATAGAAAATTTGTTAAAACTTAAGATACGACCTAGATATGTTAACGCAAAATTTATAAAAAAAAAATACTTGTTTTTTATATATTTTTGAACAACATTAATAGCTAAACATATATGAAGATGATGATAAAAAATTACAAAAAAGATACTTGTGATCATAACAAAAAGTGTGGAGACATATCTTTCTCTTTCCCATATCAAAAATATTCCTTTCCTTATAAACTGATCACAAATGTATTTTTTCTCTAACCAATGCCAAAATATATTCTAATACCATTAATCCTATTTATAACAGGTCTTCACTCTAATCAGTTGCTTGCTATGTACTGTAATAATTGTATCATTTTCGTTTCCTATTCTCATCATCTTAAAAAGCATAGCTTCCCAGTCTAATACACCAAGGGATATGACAACTCTACCCCAATATCCCACAACCATCTCTCTCTCTCTCTCTAATATTCTCAAAGAATGAATAACCGAACATGTAGCCCAATTCTTCTCACAACATGAGGCAGAACAAGGCTCATGTTTTTGGAGCTATATTCAAAGTATCAATAAGGTATTTAAAATGTATTGGTCGATATTTTCTTAAAGTTTTGGAGGACACTTCTTGGATATGTATCTAGGAGTATCATACATGTATTGGTATCAGATAACCAATACTTTTGCAATTTTGGATGAGAAATTGATTCTTGATTACACTCGGTTATTCTGTTAGTAATCTTGTTTGTCTGTTATATAATGTTATCCCATTCCCAATCCTTCACAATCGCTTTTTGAGTGTGCTAAAGCAATCTTTTGTACAATTTTTTTGGCAAGTAGGATTGAGATTTTCTTCATTAACCCTATTTTTCAGGTCATCCCTAATTTGGACTTGTGGACCAGCTTGCCTAGGAGAACACAGGTATTCTTCCCCAAAAATGCTTCAATTTCGGTATTTTGAATCTGGAAACAGATGCAATGCATTTTTAAGAAGGATGGGAGTTGAATTCTTCGTATAACCTTTGTACTATGCTGTGTCTTTGCAGAGCCTATTCTCATCTTTGGTTAGAAAGTTTAAGGGGCCATCTGAAGGACACCGGAGCACCTATTCTCCTGTGAACTTCTGAGATTTAATTTTTGATTCTGGCTGTATGTGGTGAGTTCATTACGGATTATCTCAGACAAGAGAGGGGCATGTCGCAGAAAACTGCATTTCAGATGCCCTACTGGTCAGCTCTGATGCTTCCTTGATATGGAACATTCTGCAGAAATTTGTAATTCTTGTTGATTCTCCTTCCATGAATTTAGCATTTCACATTCTTTTATCTATCTCTCTGAAAGAAAACAAGGAGGATGAGGAAGAGAAAGAAAAATATAAAACAAGAAAGTCTAGTATGATAGGGAAAAAAATGCATTTGACTGGAGCTAATCCAATAATTTTGGTTGACATTTTGTTAGTTGATAATAGGTAGTTGAGCAAACTTGTTTTCTTGTAACTTGTTTGTTACCTTGACCATTAATTCATTATTGTTTTCCATTTTCCCCACTTTCAAGAGTTGATTCACTTTTTATCCCCCAGCTAAATCATATTTCCTTTTCTAGTTAAATTACATATATGGATTGGGCTGGGCGTGTCTTTGTGCTGTTAATTTTCTACAAACAAAGCCGTAGTGTGCATAAAGTAAATGACTAAATGTCAACTTCAGTGGCCAGCTTCAATCTTGCTGGTAAACGTTATTACACTGATTTATAATTGTGAGCTAGTATGGAGCCGCCATGGCCAGATTTCATGTTTGCCCTCTGAGATCAGGACACTTTGTACAATTAAGAATGAGTATAGTAGTGTACCACAATATTCCAATTTTGGTATATGATGGTGCTGAATAGTTGGTACGTCATGAACTAAAACTTACTTAGGCTATGCGATACATAACCCACTTTGAAAGCAAATTTCCCAGTTTGCTGGCTGAATTCTTGTCTATGAGCTGGGGTTGTTATTTTATGGTAAACACAAACAAACATGTATAATTCATGACCCTATTAGTAACCATAGTTAATTTTGATTTTCAATTCACTCTTCTTTGATCAAGTATATACTAACACGAAGTTCAACTTTTAAAAAGGTTGTTTAATTTCATCAAGTGCAGGGTATCTATTTACTTTGAGAATGGTATGATTGTATTGTATGAATATATTTATCGCTGCCTTTTCGTTGATAATATTTTATACGAGATAGCGAGCTCAAACCATCACGAACTACTTCCAAATCAACTCGAGCGTGGTAAATAATAAACTAATGTATGCACATGGAGTCACTCATCCAATGCTGATATAGTTTGGAACATAATAATGGATTATTCGTTCGTTGGAGATACCTAGATAGTTTATTCATTTGTCATGATCATCTCAAACATTTCTGAAATGTCCAGCACAGCTGCAGCTGTGTATAATAAACGGAGAATACTAACCAATGTTTAAATAATCAAAATAGAGAAAATTGTCTTCGTGACAATAATATTGTTAGTAGGAACAATACATTATAATACGTAGATGTCGGAGTTAGAACTTTTAAATTCCTTATTTATATATGGTGAAATTCTAACAATTAAACTACTTGATAAAGAAAAACTACAAGATAAAATTTCCCTTTGTTAAACAATACTCTTAAACCATTTCTTAGTATGACCCATAATAAATTAATTAATAGATACAAACAATAGTACCCTCGAAGTTCAAATTATTCCCGTGTTTATGTGCCAATTGAGATCAAGAAAGCAAGTCAAATCTAAATTGTAGCGTGACCTAACACTTAATCACCTTACACCTAAGTTCCAAAGCCTTATTCATGAATCGTGACTTGCAAAAATAAAAAAGACCAGATCTAGTTACTGATAGGTACATTTTTGTTAGGTACATGAACAGATGAAGCGATAATGTATATTATTCCCAACATTCCTCACACCTTTAGCATTGAAGCCAAGCAACTTCCTTACCCTCCATTGCTAAACACAAACAACTATTTTTTATTTGAAAAACCCGCAAACAACTTAGATTTGAAATAAACTCAAGTTTAAAAAACGGATTATATTAAAAAATGAAAATATTACTCAACTATTTTTTTTTTATTAAAACAAATTGAGAATGGTGAAATTATTATTACTATGACACTAATGTCAATCTTAGAAATGTAACAGTTGAAATTTCAACTCTATGAAGTTATAAAGTCAGATCTTACGAGCTAACCAATCTAAAATTCATAATTATTTTTTGTAATTACATCTATCTAAAATTCATGATAAAAAATCATATAATTAATTATTAATTGATAGTAGAAATTAAATAGGTCCCCACGATGGCTCCCACTCACCTTAAATTAGGTTTCACCTTTAAATAATTTTATAAAGTTTGGCATGTGAATGAAATGAATAATACTAGCTACTACATCTACTAGTTCATTTTGTGGGAAGATAAAAAAAGAAAGAAATAGTAATAGTAATTAGTGTTTTGGGGTCCATGCATGGCAAACTCATTCAACCCTTCTTCTCTTCTTCTCAGAACAAAGCCTCGTCTTTCTTCTTATCTCTTCACCCTCTTATCCATCATCCTCTTCACCGCCATCATCCTCAACACCCATGACTTCCTCTTCCTCTTTCGCCCACATCTCCAACAACTCCACCCCAAAACTGAAACTCACGCTGTACTCTTTTCAACGGTGACTCAGTCCAACAACACCGTTCAAGAGGTGGAGAAAAAGGAAGAAGAAGAAGAAGAAGAAGAGAAAGAGTGTGATTTGTTTAGTGGAAGGTGGGTGAAGGATGAGTTGACACGGCCATTATATGAAGAATCTGAGTGTCCGTATATACAACCACAGTTGACTTGTCAAGAACATGGCCGGCCGGATAAAGAGTACCGCCGGTTGCGGTGGCAGCCTCACGGTTGCGATCTTCCCAAGTAAGCGTGCTTATGTTTTTTTCTTTCTTTTGTATACGTGCTGGTTTTTTATGGGTTAAGTTAACGGTGGTGGGTCAGAGTGTAATTGTTGGAAGCGTTACCGACATCTAAAAAACATTGGAGAAGTAAAAAAAAAACATTCAATACATTGCGTGAGAAATAAATAAATAAAAAACATTCAGTAGCTTTTCAATTTCAAAAGTGAGCTTTTTATTCTTTATTCGTGTAATAATAGTTTAATGGCTGTACAATATTGTCGGTGAAAATAGTTATAGTTTTATCTTTAACTTGATTAGACTCGAGTGATAAACGAATTTTACCAAAAAAAAACAAATCATTTGAAGAAATTCAAATAGAGATCTTTTGAAGGAATTCAAATTTGTTTGTGTAAAACAATTTTTGATCAGATTTACTTACCTTATGATTGAACTTCGGATTACTAGAGCTCTCTACCTAACGAATCAGAGCGTTAACAAAACAAAAAAAATACATATCCGTTAATTTATTTGTCAAAATAATTGTTTTTCTTTTAAAAGAGTTCTATAATAATCGTTATATTTGTAAAAATAAAAAGGATCTAAAAAAGATCACTTTAAATTTTCAAGGTAATTTTAATTGCTTTACGCTCTACCTAATGTCATTTGCACCTCTCTAGTGTTATTATTTTCTATTATGCATTCATAATAATGAAAAAACATCAATTCTTCAAACAAAAAAAAAATTAATGAAAAACATCAATAGTTTATAATAAATAATTGAACAAAATCAATGAGGTAAACATTGTGATATCTGTGTACATAAGGTTGATATTGTTATATTCGAAGAACGCGGGTTTGTACTTGCAATGTGTGAATAACATTTGATATGTGTAGGACATAGATTCGATCTCACAATTCCAGTAAGGTTCCACCAATTACAATAATTACAATACACTATAAGCAACTTTGTTTTTAGTAGGACATTTTATCTGTTTCTTCTGGAATGGGGCCTTACAATGAATTTTAATGCCACTAATTTTGGTCCCTCATAATTTCGCTGCGACACAATTCGTTCTTATTTTTTTGACAAAAAATTAATATCAAATTAGTTTCAAACATTTTTATCTTCTATGAAAATGTCACGAACTAATTTGAATATTATATTTTGTTATGAACTGAATTGAGTCGCAAACAAATTATGAAACACCAAAATAAGTCTTTATTCTAATAATGTAAACGCTTATGACTTCGGAGTAATTGAGTATGATCATACATTGGTTATGAACAATCGAGTCAGACATCTAGAACTTGATCTTTGATGCTTTTTATATTTTCTATTTTTATGCATGCCATAATTGTCTTGGATCTAATATTTTGGGCATGGTTTGAGGCGGGGACGGAGTCAGGAATTTAGCTTATGGGATCAAGTTAAAAGTATAATTTAGTGAAGAAAAAAGAAATTTTCAAATGCATGATATATACAATATATTCACGAAATTATAAGATATATTCAAAATTAATAGATATCCTAAACTATAAGAAACTTTAAAGATATAAGAAAGTTGAGTATCTTAAGGTTTGTCAGAAATGACGAGACTAAAACGATATTTGAATAGCATTGAAAGATATATGAAACAACGAAAATGCAAACTTAGGAGGTTGCAATCTCAATCAGTGAATCATTGCCCGTGGCTGAGAGTGTCGCTGCAAGGACCACTATTTTCTTGATGGTTGACACTTCTGGTGTTTCTATGCGCATGATTGAAATTAAGAGCATGTTTAAGAATGTAAACCACATGCACTGTCATTTTACCATATGGGGTCCTCCAATTGGGCAATAAAGTTCAAATGTACTACACGACCTACTTTTCCCGTTTCAGCCAATCAACTAGTAGTAGAAAATGTAAAAGAGATCCAATGAAAAACCATGGGAAATTTTATTTTCAAGTTAACATAGATTGTAGTATCAATTTTCTTTATGGTTCTTGATGCAAGAAATTAACTAATTCTCGTAATAATAGGAAGAATTAGTTAAGAAAAACATAATATGAAGATTACATCAAGATACTGTGAATATTATATATATATATATAAACCATTATTTGAATAGAAGGCAAGCGGGCAACAAGCTGCGGGCATCAAGATTAAATATGCAAATAGTACTTGACCAAAAAAAAAATGCAAATAGTAACATTTTACTAAAATGCACATTAGTTTTGTCCATAAGTCCTATCTCAACGGACAAAAACGTCGAAATTGTTAGGTCAGACACATTTCTTCTATCTACCAAAAACTTTGTACATTAGTTATTTCTTTTCCTCAAAGTTCTACTTCTAGAAAGTGCTAATTTTGTTGGTTTGATTATATAATAAACTAGCTTTATGTTGGATTCTGAATGCACACACCTGAATTGGGATTTTGAATTTCTTCAAAAGTGCATGCTGCAGATAAGAAAATTAAATAAATTAATACACACATCTTTACCAATGCTACAGATTCAATGCAAGTTTAATGCTAGAAACACTTCGCGGGAAGAAGATGATGTTTGTTGGGGACTCCCTCAATCGGGGTCAGTATGTCTCTTTGATATGCCTTCTCCATCATCTCATTCCCCAACATGCCAAATCTATGGAAACCTTTGATTCTCTCACTGTCTTCACAGCCAAGGTAGCTAGCTACCTCTTACTCATAGCTTATGTGCAATTTATTCTCAATAGTTTCAGATGCATTATTTTAGACTTAAAAATAAATTTTGGTCCATTTATTTTGCCTTATTCATGATTTTGGTCCCTCGATATCTAATTCCACGATTATAGTCCCTTGGTTTTCAAAATGACCGACTCTTCCCCATTTATACATTTTGAGGTTGAATTTTGATGATGTGACAAGTGAGATGCTTATGGGACAACTTGGTTGATGATGTGAAACCGTCTAAGTGGATTCTATTTTGACAACTAATTTTTATTTTCTCAAAATATATGATAGTCTATATAAAAAAAACACGTAAATTTGATGTGGATCATTATTTAGGTGGATTCTAACTTAGAACTCATTTTTATGCCATCAACTTAGTTGTCACATAAGTATTTCAGTTGCCAAATCATGCAAAAATCAACCCAAAATGCATAGACGGGGAAGATGCCAGACATTTTGAAAATTAAGGGGCCAAATTTGTGGATTTAAAAATGGAGAGACCAAAATGGTAAATGAAACAAAATATTAGATGATCAAATCTGCATTGAAGCATTTGTTATTATGTCCATCCTTTTCTTTCTTTCTTTTTCTCTATATGTTCATATTGTTGTATTTAATTAGGAATACAATGCTACAATTGAGTTCTATTGGGCACCTTTTCTTCTTGAATCAAACTCCGATAATGCTGTCATCCATAGGGTAACTGATAGAATTGTAAGAAAGGGTTCAATCAATAAGCACGGTCGTTATTGGAAAGGCGCAGACATTTTGGTATTCAACACCTATCTTTGGTGGGTAACTGGCTCCAACATGAAGATATTGTATGTTCCTAATCCACTATATTCGATAAGTTATTTACTCATTTTTTATGCAAATGCCATTGCATAATTAGCCCCTAATTAATGTCTACTCAAATTTTCAGGCTTGGTTCTTTTAAGGATGAAGTAAAAGAGATTGTTGAGATGCAAACAGAGGAAGCCTATCGCATGGCTATGAAAAGTATGCTTAGATGGGTGAAAGTGAACATGGATCCCAACAAGACTAGAGTCTTCTTCACCAGCATGTCGCCTTCCCATGGAAAGTGAGTATACTATAATTCACAAACTCGGATTCCCTGCCGTCGGGGATTCCCCGCTTTCACGCATTAAAAACATCTGGACGTTCGATTAAAGATAAAACGGTCGAGATTCAAGTCTAGATTTTTCAATTATAAAACAAGTTAAAATCTGCACTTTTTGGGATGTTTGATCTTGATCGAACGCACACCAATATTTAAGAATAATTCTTGATTATTACACATATGCCATACAACATCAAAATTTTTAACGCTAAAAGTGGTTAAAGACGGACTTAGACTTTCACTTCCCTAAGGTCGACAAATCAAACCCCTTCAAGCCACTAATGTCTTCCCCGGGTAGACAATCCTCCCCGAGAACAATAAAACATTTTAAAAACGAATCATTCTAGAGATCCGGCTCGAATCTTGGATAGAACAATTTTTAACCATAGTTTACTTACCTCCTAGCCGACTGTGTGCAGTAACACTGCACACAAGTCCAATTGCATCATACTTATTGTTAATCAAAGTACTATATTATTTTGGCAGGAGTATAGAGTGGGGAGGGGAACCAGGAGGGAACTGCTACAATGAAACAACTCCAATTGAAGAACCCTCATATTGGGGATCTGATTCATTGAAAAGCATAATGCAAGTAATTGGAGAAGAGTTCAGAAAATCAAAATTTCCTATAACATTTCTCAACATCACTCAACTTTCCAACTACCGTAAAGACGCACATACATCAATCTACAAAAAGCAATGGAATCCATTGACTCCAGAACAACTAGCTAACCCTGCTAGCTACTCTGATTGTATACACTGGTGTTTACCTGGACTTCAAGATACTTGGAACGAGCTTCTATTTGCCAAGTTATTTTATCCTTGAAACAACACCAAAATTGAACAGATTTCTTGGTTCACACGTTGCTTGAAGATTTGTAAATTTGAAGATAAAACATGTGGGTATGGTTATTTTTTATTTTTTTGGTTAGCAAATGAGATATAGGGGTTTTACATGAGAAAATTGGATTGATTTTTTTTCCTTCCCACTTTAAGAATGCCATATTCAAATGGTGCTAACATATGTATGCGGAAATGAATTGCTATTCTTCATTTTGTTTTAGCTTTTGGTAGAGAAAAATTCATTATAGATATAACATTTTACATGTTTTGTGAACTTAAACAGTCTCTGGAAAAAAGAAATATATCGGCAAAAGAATACTAAAATTTAGATAAAAGCCAAGGGCACGTTTGTTTTAACACACTCGTAATCATTCTCTGTTATCAAAATAATTTATTTTAATTATACATCTATCATTCTCTTTAATAAAAAATATACTAGAATTATCAAGTCACAGAAATTCAATGTCATCAAGTATTTTCCGATGCAAAGGGAGAGACGGAGGTTTTAGATCTCGCGTAGAGGTTTCACGGGGTAATACAATTTTGAATATGGTTTTATCACGGGGTAATGTTTTGATCCACAGGCTTGTTATCATTGCTGTCAATGTTAGCTGAATGCAATTTTGGATTTCAATTTAAGAAATGGTTATGTTTATCACTACAATTTTTTTTGTTAAAGAAATTTACAGTTTAAAAATACAAAATAAGTTGTCAAGCTTCATCCATCTCAGTTTCCATTCAACATAATGTTTACTATATTTTCAAAATCTTTGTTTTCCACACACCCTTAACGCTACTGCTACAAAACTACTTCTCAGACCCACCTGATGACGGAGCATCATATGATATTTTTGTCTATGTTAGCCCTTGCACCAAAAACCAGACTCTACACTGGCACAAGGAGTTCAAAAATTGGAAGATTCCTGTTCTGGTGTATATTATCCACGCCCGTTGATCCAGGAGAGGTTCAACGACAGGAGTTCAACACCTTCAAGTGATGTGAAACATGTTTTGGATTGTCTTCGCAAGATCCAAAAGTGGCATTCACACTCTAGTGTTCTTGTGATGAGACTAGAAAATACAAAATTTCAACACAGAAAATAGATGCTAAAACGTTAAGAGAAATCCCTGAAATCTTGATACTTGATAAAGTCCACAATCATCGAAACACTAAATCAAGGTTGAGGAAATGTTTAATGAAACTTCCAACAGAATTGAGAATATTACTTTCTGGCACATTGTTTCAGAACAATTTCTGTGAATATTTCCACACACTTTGTTTAGGTAGACCTAAATATGTTGATGAAGTTCTACAAGAGTTAGATTCTAAATACAGAAGGAAATGATAAATAGAGAATAAATCACAGCATTTTCTCGATTGAAAAGAAAATTAACGCAAATATTGATGAGGGAAAAGTGCAGGGTGCATATGTGCTGTGAAAAATCATGAGTGGTTTCGTCAATGTTTATGACAGTGGAAATTATTCTGATACTCTTTTAGGTTTAAAAATCTATTAAGTGCTCATGAATGCCTACGATGAACAACATAAGATTTTCAGAAACTGCAGAAGAAAATGGGGACGAGGCATTGGATTCCAAGTACAAAACTGAAAGATTTTCATTCATAGAGGGATAAATAGAGTGAGGATTGAGAGTTTTCTCTTATATGTTTATTCATCTATCAATCAATATTGCACTTGGTTATTTTCCTTTCCTAATTCACACACTGAGATTGGAATGAATTGAATAATACTTAAGGTAGCAAATTTAGTCTCGTACACTTTCATATATTCTAGCATTAAAATTGATTTTAATTATTAATCAGTGTGATTACTTGGTATAAAAACAGAAACAAGCAAACGAATACCGGTTAGATATTTCTTGAGACCGTTTGAAGGCTGTGTTTATATGTCTGATCTCTAGTAAGTCCCAGTCATACAATTTCGGTATAGTGCACCGGGCTGCCGTTGTTTTACCTTCCTTGTAGGTTTCAAGGATTGAACACAGTTCTATTTTCAAATTTTTCAAATCAATGGAGAAATTGTTAAAGGAAATAATCATTGAAGCAACATAACAATAGTCAGTAGTAAGTACACTAACACTTTATTTGGATTTCAAGTAGTATAAGCCCAGAAGAAACTACAATGGCTCACAATTATGACAAGGATACTGATACAAGTTATTCTGAAATAAGTGAATATGGAGATAAATGTTATTTTTTTATACAAGTAAAATCAAGGCATTTCATTTAATAAAATAGTCCAAATACAATGAAGAATGGAAATATAAATGTTGCGAGTAGCATAGCTGGTAGATGCCTTTGCCAAAACATGAGCACTATCATTTTTTTATCGCCTAGTAAACACAACTTTGTAATTTTTGTCAAACTTAACAGGGATTCACACATAACTATAACCCTGCATACTCAGATAAATCAGTTTTAGCGTTATAGGTATCAGTCACAACGGTTACTGTCCAATTCAATAAAGTCATGATTAATGAACATAAGCCACTTGAGAGGTTAAAACAGCCCCACACTTCATGAGGTCCAAATAAAGGACTCCCTCCGATCACTCATATAAGCAAAACGTTACTTTTTTAGATATATTGAATAATTAATATATCTAGTTTTTATTATAAACTAGATACATTAATTATCCAATATATCTAAAAAATGAAGTTTTGCTTATAATAGTCAGGGTCGGCCCAACAAATTATGAGGCCTGAAGCAAAAAATTTAATGTGGCCTTTATTTTATTTTTTTATAGTATATGTATATAAAATCAATTTTGATCAAAATTTGAATTCATAACCAAGAGTAATTGATGCCTTTTTGGTAATTAGATATGTTGTGCAAATGTTTGTGATTTTTTCATCCAAAATTCATGACCAAGAGTAATTGAGGCCTTGCTTGGCCCTTAGGCCGGCCCTGATAATAGTGATCGGAGAGAATATGTGTGATGTGAAACGACCTAAACTATCACACACATGCTCCCATACAAACTCAATCCCCAAGAACCAAGGGTTTAAGACCATTTTTTTTTTTTTTAACAAATGATAAGAGATTCAGAAATAATATTTGTACAACCATTTTGTGAAAATTTTTATGACAACTTTCTCTCTCTCATATTCACATTATATTTTTACTTCATCTCTCTATTACTTTGATTTTCGTGTCAATGCATACTTTTATTTGTAAATCCATGATTGTATCATAAGTTCTCATACAAATTGTTATTCAAATAACACACCTATAAAATATTTTAATTAATTCTAACGAACGACAGTTAATAATCCTTATACATGCGTCAAAAACCTACAAAATTTATTTATTAATTATTTTTACAATAATATTCTCTTCTTATCAACACAACATTAATAATTTTTTTAGACTAAAACTCAACATTAACTTTTTTATGACTAAAACTCAACATTTATTTTTATTTATTAAAATTCAACATAATAATTAATAATGATTTGATAAAAATAATATCAATAATGATAAATATAAACAAATTTTGAATGTATTAAATGAGTATAAAAATATTTTCTACCTCTTTTGACCACATTTATTTTATAACTTTTTTTTATGCAAAAAATATTTTACACCTTAAAAACTATTTTTTTTAATGATTGAGTTTAAGATGTTGAAAACTGTACATAGTTATCTAATGCCTCTTTTCTATAAATATTTTCACATTTGCAAAAATATCCGTCTAAAAAAGATTGTCACTTTTAGTTTCCAATTTACTTTACTTGCTTTTTTTTTAATTGTATAATATAATTAATGTTTTGTGCATCAATATTAATATACATATTTCGGTGAAAGAATCATTCTATTTTATTTATTTATCATGTTTTCTTAATATGCGTGATTGAAGTTGTGTATTTGATTGTAGTATATACTACGATGTATCCACGTGCAGTCTCAACATCCTCTCTCTCTCTCTCTCATACGAATCTGCATAAAATTTAAGGTTGTTTCTTCTTCATTACACTCACTTCATAATCAAGTACGTTACTTATCATTATTATATGTTTTCCAACCATGTTCTTTGTCTTTCTCTTTGATGATCTCTATTTGATGTTTATATTCATGTTAAATCGATCATATCTTTTGATTGATCCACCTTGTTTGGTCTTAAAGTTTAAGTCTTCTCATAACTTCACTGTAAGTTGACCATCAGAAATTTATATTCGTGTCTTTTGATGTTTGTATTCATGATAACTTGTTAAGTTGATGATGTCTTTTGATTAATTCATCTTGTTTGGTTTTAAAGTTTAAATCTTTTCATGTTTTTGTTGTATGTTGATCATCAGAAATTTATACTTTCAATTCAAGCATATCCCAGATCTTCTAACTTAGTTTTTTTTCAATTCAGTTGAAAGATACTTAAAAAATGCCATGATTTATGTATATATATCCCATATCTATCTTAAGTTGAAGTTGTTCATATTTTTTGTAGACTAATCAAGTATTGAAGAATCACACATTGCAAGATCAACCATTTATCGTAAATCCAGAAAAAGGAATTTGTAACATTGGAATCATCCATTTGTAAATCTTGTCGTAAATCTTCTCTCTTGTTTGCCCTAATTTATTACTGATGAGATAGAAATAAATACAATAACAACATATGAAATTTACAAATGGATTAAGAGCATTGATTATGTGATATTTTTTTCTTCAATTTGTGATATATATTGAATAGATTTTATGTCATTACCATGATCAATGCAACAACTATGATATATAGACCTGGATCTTTTGTAGCTAGCTACAAATAATTAGTTTACAATAGAACAATTGATTGCACAATAAAGTTAACTATGAAAGATGCCTTTTGTATTTGTACACCCGACAATTTCGTCAATTTTGTACAATACTAACCAAATTGTGAATTAACAAAGCTCATTGAATCTATAACAAGTTACTAAATTATAATTGAAGACATCTAAAATCGTAGTTCCTATAGTTCATTGGACTAGTAATAAATTATTCAATCATGACTTCATTAACTGTTCAACTTTGCTAGCGTTTGTCCGTTACATTGTTGGTATGGCTTATGTCCTTCCATATTTTTGTTACTTTTTCTTATGTAAGTGTTTTTTGGGGTGCTGCATATCAATTGTTATTTTGTTGAGATGCCAACATAGTTGAGATATCAGTAGTTCATGAAGCTTCCAAGTTTTGCTTATAAAAATTATCCAATACACACACACACAGACATGTACACACACATATTCATTAACCATGTGTGAAATGATAAGTTGTCATATGTCAAACACTATTTGATTTTTGTGTGTATTTTTAAAATGTCGAAATTGTAGAAGATAAAAAGTGGAAAAAGATTAGTATAACATACTGTGATTGAGATTCAAATAATACAATTCAAACCATAGTTTTAAAATGTCATTAACTAGATCTTGCATGTGTTAAATTTTCAGGTGTACTTCCATATTTATGCGTGATAAAAGACATTTTGAGTTGCATAAAATATTAGAATGACTTGGTGCATGTTAATTTGAAATCAAGCTTTGAGTTTGAAAAAATCATAGGAGCATTGAGATGTTATTGAAACTCTAAAATGTAGTTTTTAGCGAAACTATGACGATCACCATGATATGCACAAATAATTATTTTCTGTTGTGAGTACTAGCCAGTTAGCTACAATTTGCCAAAACTCCTTGTGCACATTATTTAATTAATTAGTATATCTATACTTTATATGCTTGCTCTAATTCTTCTTTCTAAACAACATTTGAATCAGTAAGGAATGGCTCATGGAAACATATGGAGCTCATCAAAAATGATTCAGGAAAAACTACTTTATATTTCATAGTTATTCTACAAATTCAAATCCCTTTGTCATCCAATATTCAAATAAGAACAAGAAAAACTACTTCATCTGATTGCTCCAGCTTTTTACGACGTGAAATTGACATACCTATGCTCAAGCTTTTAGATCAATTTAATCCTATTTCAATAAATTTAATTTTTTTTTATTTATACATAGTTTTTATTAATTTCATTTCTTACTCTTATTTTAAGTATGCATTTATTCTTCGATCTTATAGTTTCTACCACATATGCATTTAATGGTGTTGCTGATGTAAAAGTTGATGGTAATGTTACTTTGGTAAATTATTAGTTTCTGCATAGAGAAGCCAACGAGGAGGCGATGGAGAAGCATACAAGGAGAGGCAATTTCAAGGATCAGATGATGTGGATTTTGAAACCAAATGGCAAGGGATACATCTCAGGTAACAAGCTCAAAATAAATACATTATTCAATTCATAGGACAAACATAAGTCATGTTGATAATGAATAAGATCATATAGGAGGTATAACGTTAATGAAATAATAGATACTTACATAAAGAAATTAAATATTATACCAACCGTCAAAGTTTCAACTATTAATGAATACACAAACAAGTTCGAGTAGAAGGAGGAAGAATAAGTATTGAAAAATATTAGATATGTGAAACACAACACAAACATATATTGGCTTGCATGAAGAAAATATTCGCTAATACGTACCAAGTCTACCAAATTATACTATACATACATATATTGGGTTAATACATGCAATGAATTGTTTTAAAAAAGTTTCAACAATACACCTTACACAACACAAACATGAAATAAACTATATTACAACACAATTAAAACGTCCCATACCAAGGAAACATTTGATGGCCATGAATTTCAATTGTCTTTGTAATTTACATTTTCATTTGGTGTTGTGTAAGGTAGAGTCAAAACTTTTTAATATGCATATGAATTTCGATTATTAATGATATAGATTAATTTCTTACTTTTTTTTATATAAAAGATGGATATTTTAATAAGAAACAACTAAAAATAATTAAAACCTTCCATTTTATTGAGAAACAACAATAACAATAACAGTTACCTCTTCCAATGGCGGCACTACCTCAACAAAAAGGGTTGAATGGTACAACATAATTATAAAAGAAATAATAATAATAATAATAATAATAATAATAATAATAATAATAATAATAATAATAATAATAATAATTGTAGTAATAACAACAACAACAAAATCAAGTATAAATAAGAATAGTAGGTGGGGTAGGAACATAAGAGTGATATAAGAAGAACGAAGAGGATCCAAACCAGGAGGGCAAGTAGGAGAGAAAAATAACGAGGGGGAGGAGGAGGAAAAGGGTGTAACGCCATTAAAAATAAAATGTCGTAAATTTAAAATTACAGCATTATTATTCTTATATTTTTAAATTCACGACATTATATTTTAGATTTAAACCCACTTTTTACCCCTTAAGTTTTAAAATGTAGCAATTTTGGCCCCCTATTAAAAAAAATGGTCACAATCCCCCCTCATTTTTAGCCCCTTTTGCAAAACATCAATTTTAACTTGGTCAAAACTAGGTGTCATGCCACATGTGTTTTTTTAAATAAAAAAATAAAATAAAAATACCACATGTATATAAATGAAATTAAATAAATAAAAAAGGAAATGAAAGAAGGAATATCACGTGAGCTTCAAAATCTGGAAAAAAGAAAGGAAACAACAACAACAACAAAAACAACCCTTTTCTTCACTTTACCTCTCAAACTACAACAATAACAACCCTTTTTCTTCTTTATCAGTAACAACAACAACACTCATTTCTCCCACCACAACTTCAACCCAACTAATTTATTTCTAATTTTAGATTGAAACATCTAACTTTGGGGCTCAACAAAATTCTTCATATTTCTCAAGAATATTCAAAATTACCTTCCTGAAACATGCTTCCATCACTAGATGCATCAACAACGTGAAATTAAGCCCATCATCAAGAAAAGGGTCATTCAAAGTAACCATTTTTATACAAATCCAAAAAAGGGTGTCCTTCAAAACGTGAAATTTTATGGTTATGTGAATCACCTTTATCGGACAAAGTTGAGATTTTGATGGTGTCATTCGAAGATTTAGAATGACCCTTTGAGCTGAAGCTAATTTTTTGAAACGAATCAAGCAAAGAACTAAAAGGGTTTGTATAGTTGTTCGCAGGTGCCCATAGGGTTGCTGTATTTTTCTGTCCAATGTTTGGAGTTTTTGTTGTAACAGACGAGTGTCCCCTTGTGGTCCTCTTTGCAAGCTTTGGTTTTTCTCTTACCAAGTTTGATTTTTTGAGTTTTCTAGGTTTGATGTAGTAGGGGAAGAAGAGAAGAAGTCTCACGTGCTTGTCTCTTCAATGCTTTCCTTTTTTATTTTTTATTTTATTTTAGAAATACATAGTTGGCAATTTTTTATGACATGTGGCATGACATGTAGGATTGACCAAATCAAAATTGATGTTTTGCATAAGGGGCTAAACATGAGTGGGGATTTTGGCCATTTTTTTTAATAGGGGACCAAAATCGCTACACTTTAAAACTTAAGGAGTAAAAAGTGGGTTTAAGCCTATATTTTAATGGCGTTTCATGCTTTTCCTTCTCCTCCCCCTCGTTATTTTTTCCTCCTACTCGCCCTTCTGTTTTGATCCTCTTCGTTCTTCTTTTATAGCTCTCATGTTTCTACCCCACCTACTATTCTTATTTATACTTTGATTTTTTGTTGTTGTTATTACTACAATTATTATTATTATTATATATTTATTTTTTTTTATTTTTTTTATAATTATGTTGTACCATTCAACATAAGTTTGGAGGTAGTGTCGCCATTGAAAGATGTAAATGTTATTGTTGTTTCTCAATAAAATGGATGGTTTTAATTATTTTTAGGTGTTTCTTCTTAAAATATCCATCTTTTATATTTTTTTTAGTACGAAGTTAATCTATACTGCATTTGAAGCGGCTTTGTGAAAACTGCAATACTAACATTTCTGAACCCTTTATAAGTCAATTAAAAAAACATAATAGTAGTACATGTAAATTTATTTCCTTATTTAGTTAGATATGTTGTCTGTAGCGGATAATATTTGGGTGACATTGTGGTTGGTGACATTGGCCAACCACAATGTAACACGTGTACAAAGAAACAAAAAAATATTGTGAAAGAGAAAGAAGAAAGGCACTTGTGACATTGTGGTTGGCCAATGTCACAATGTCACCAACCACAATGTCACCTAAGTGCTACCCGTCTGTAGCGTAGCGAGATACCGCTTTCGCTCTACTGATGTTTTTTTGAAAGGTCTTGTCTACTGACTTTAACTATATTCTACTTAATTTGGTTACATATTTTGGCAGTTGCTTGTTTAATTTATATATGATGATAGGTGGAAATGCCAAAATGGCACAAAGAGGAGAAACAATGCAGTGGAGAACTTAATGATGAAGAAAAATCAGAGGTGAAAGTTAATGAAGATGATGGTAATGATCCTGATACTTGTAAATTAAATAAGTTGTGGTGTAATATCTCATGCTCCGTGAGCTGGAAAAACCTTTCTCATCATCTCTTTTCTTGTAAGCTACTTGAAGTTGTTTACTGAGAAAAGGTCATTAGTCCTTCAGCACAAAAAAGTCACTCTAGAAGATGCTGTTAAACTGATACCTTCAGCACAAGCATCGTTTGAAGCCAGAAGTATCTTCAAACCATCGCGAGAATCTTCAAACTTATCTATCACTTTCCCTATTTCAATTAAATATATCTCACCAGTTAGTAACAGTATCTCTTTACCATTTTGCCACTTATAGTACTTCAAAAATAACTAAAAATTCTCATAGGTGCAAGGTTGTGACAAAAGCTAAGAACCTTTTCATTTTTCATTACATGTGAGATTAGGCGCAAAACAAATCTTTTTTTAGAACCTTTCCTCAAATCAAATTTGCTTCCTTCTAGTCTCTTCAATTCTTCTTCGGAGAAAAATTTACTGCACATGTGGCTGCTGTTTTGATCAGCCATGGATGTATCGATCCGAGTGTTATCAAAAGCTCAACCTCAAGAGGATAACTAGTGCACTTGGCCATTTTCTTCTGCAGTTTAAGTAAAATCTCGTGTTGTTCATCAGATGTATTCATGAGCAGTGTCTAGATTTGTAAACCAGGAGAGTATCAGAAGAATTTCCACTGTCATAAACATTGATGATACCGCTAGTGATTTTTCACAGAACATATACACCCTTCATTTTTTCCTCATCAATATCTGAGTTTAATTTCTTTGCAATATTGTCCAAGAAGAATTTCTTCACCCGCACCTCAAGCAAATGTTGCCCTTTCTTCTCTATCTTACCTCTCCTGTACTTAGAGTCTAACTCTTGTACAAATTCATGAACAAATCTCGGTCTAGCTAAACAAAGTGTGTTGAAATCACTGCTAGTTTATTGAAAATAATATTACTTTCTCAAGCAAGAAATCAAGCCTAGAGTCAATCTTGATACAGAATTCTGTTTCTGGTGCTAGCAGCCCTTCAGCTTGGTAACTATCTATTATATCTGTTAGTTCTTCTAAAAACAATTTGTTTATTTTTCTTCTCCTAGATCATTGAAAAGTCTATGGATTTTAGTACTGTAAAAAGAAAAATTGAGGCTAAGGATAGCTCTGGTTATAAGAATGTGCAGGAGATATATGCTGATGTGAGACTTACTTTTAAGAATGCAATGGAATACAATGATGAAAAGAATGATGTCCATATGATGGCCAAGACTTTTTTGGAAAATTTTGAGAATAAATGGCTGCATCTTCTGCCTAAAGTTGTTAAGGCGATATTTTTTGTTTTCGCAAGTTATTTTCCTTTATTTTGGATAACATTGATTTCGGTCATCCTATGCAATATTTTTCTGTAGCTACATTGACTTTATTTGATACTTTCTGGAGAGTGAACTATCAAAAGAAGAAGCACATGAGCAATTGAATAAAATTCTTTCTCAAGAAGCCACTTATGCCAACATGACTAGTTAATCACTGTTGTTTTGAGATTCATCAAGGCCATATCAACTGGTTTGGCATAAATAAGTGGCTTCTTGAGCAAGCTTTTTATTCAACTGGTCATGTACTTCTTCCTTTGATAGTTCACTCTTCTGAAATTATCAAATAAAATCAATGTAGCTACAGAAAAATATTGCATAGGATGACCGAAATCAATGTTATCCAAAATAAAGGAAAATAACTTGCAAAAAACAAAATAACCGCCTTAGCAACTTTAGGCAAAAAGGTGCAGTCATTTATTCTCAAATTTTTGTAACAAAGTTTTTTTCCATCACATGGACATCATTTTTTTCATTGTTGTACTTCATTGCATTCTTAAATATCAGCCTTACATCAGCATATATCTCCCGGACATTCTTATAACCATAGCCATCCTTAGCCTCCATTTTTATTTTTATGGTAATAAATTTCATAGGTTTTTCAATGATCTAGGAGAATAAAAACAAACAAAAAAATGTTTTTAAAGAGTTAACAGGCATAATAGATAGATAACAAGCTGAAGGGCCACTAACACAAGAAAAAGAATTTTGTATCAAGATTGACTCTAGCCTTGATTTTGTGCTTAAGAAAGTAATATTATAAATTCTTTTCAATGAACTAGCCTTGATTTCAACACACTTTAGCTAGACCGAAATTTGTTCATGAAGTTCTACAAGAGTTAGATTCTAATTACAGGAGAGGAAAAGTAGAGAAGAATGCGCAGCATTTTCTTGAGATGCGGGCGAGGAAATTCTTCTTGGACAACATTGCAAAGAAAATAAACTCAGATATTGATGAGGAAAAAATGAAGGGTCTGTGTGCTGTGAAATATTTCATAGCAGTTTCATTGATGTTTATGACAGTGGAAATTCTTCTGATACTCTTCCAGGTTTACAAATCTAAACACTGCTCATGAATACATCTGCTGAACAACACGATATTTTACATAAAATGCAGAAGAAAATGGCTAAGTGTACAAGTTATCCTCTTGAGGTTGAGCTTTTGATAACACTTGGGTCGATACATCCCTAGTTGATCAAAACAGCAGCTGCATGTGCAGCGAAGTTTTTCTCCGAAGAAGAATTGAAGAGACTAGAAGGAAGCAAATTTGACTTGAGGAAAGGTTCTAAAATAAGATTTGTTTGAGCCTAATCTCACGTGTAATGAAAAATGAAAAGGTTCTTAGCTTTTATCACAACCTTGCACCTGTGAGATTTTTGATAGAGTTATTTGTGAAGTACTTTCAGTGGCGAAATGTTAAAGAGATTCTGTTACTAACTGGTGAGGTATATTTAATTGAAAGTGATAGATAAGTTTGAAGATTGTCGAGGAGGTTCGAAGATACTTCTGGCTTCAATCAATGTTGTGCTGAAGGTATTAGTTTAACAGCAGCTTCTAGAGTGATTTTTTTTATACTGAGTGGAACGTTTTGAAAACAAAGCAAGATAATGCACGAGTTTTTCGCCTGGGCCAGCATAAAATGGTTTATGTATATCAATTATTGACGACCGGTTCGATTGATGAAGATAAGTATAGAAGATCCTTCTAAATGGCAAGCTGAGAAGATTGAAGATTATATACTTAGGGAGATGGTTGAAGAGGATAAGTCTAAAGGCTTCTGTTAGGAATATGCCACATCAAACAGAATCACAACAAGGGTTTCTAGAGGGAGTTGGACATCAAGGCATTCTAGAAGGATCAGAACTGGTAATTCAGGAGCCACAATCTGTTAGGCATGAGCTGCAATTACAGAAGTGAGAAAGGGGACGAAGCATCGGATTCCTAGTACAAAGCTCAAAGGTTTCTATTGCTATAGGGATAACTATAGTGAGGATTGAGAATGTTGGTGTGGATAATTTGTTTAGAAATTTCTCTTATTTCTCTTCTATGAGAGTTCTCTCTTATATATCAATATTGTAATTGGTTACCTTCATTTCCTCACTCACACACTCGGATTGGAATGAAACGAATAATACTTACAAGTTAGTGTAAGTATCTCATGATTCAATTATCAATGGAAGCTCATAATCTGTGTTTAATCTAGGCAGTGATCCTGTCCCTTGTTACTTAAGTCACAAGTAATGTGGAATGGATGGTATATTTTTATGATTTTATCCTCTTCCTCTAGATTTTTCTATTTGGTCAGTGGTCCAAAATTTGATTATGCAGACAAGACCAAGTAGTCATTGTGTCAATATCTATTATTCACTGCTTACTTGTTGCATTATTTTTATCATGGACTTGATGTTTTGAAAACTCTTTCAATTTTTAAAAGCTTTCTTATACTTTATACAGTCCAATATTGCTTGAAAGGTTCACTCCTTGTTTAATACATTACCTTTATAATGGACTTGGTGTTTTGAAAAATTCTATAATGTTTTTCTCTATCTTGTTTGCTCAATAAATATAGATACCTTCATTATACGTTTTGTGTTTTTTATTATTGCATTGAATTTAGATATTTCTTGAGGTTGTTTCAAGGCTGTGTTTACATGTCTGATCTCTTAATTATCTAGTATTCAGTTCCGGGCCACACATTTAAAGGAACGTTTTAAGAAAAAAAACCTTTTATCATATCAAACAAGTTCTTAAGTTTGTGGAAAATCTCGCCTTTCATCGTGTGGAAAAAAATAAAGGTCAATGTTCTGATTATTTGTTCCACATTTCTTGAAACTCTCAGGCCATACAGTTGTTCTGTGACAGAACTCTGCATCAAGCACGTTAGGGAGATGTCTTGTCTCCTCAAGAACTTTAGGGCATGCTCAAGCTGCAAACTTCTCCTATTGTGCAGAAAATTCAACTTCAGGAATACTTTCCCAGTAGGAGCAACAAAATTCATTAATTCCAAAGCTTCATTGTTAGAAAAGTATGATGTGAAAAACAAATAGCATGTTAAATTCATTATGCTTCTGATAAAGAAATGGGGCTTACACATAACTATAAGAGAGACCCATATATAAATCAGTATTAGCATTCTAGATATCAGTCACAACTTGCTTACTTTCCAATTCAATAAATCCAAGCTTCATGGATGCAAGCCACTTGAGAGATTGCAACAGCCCCCACACTTCCCCTTCCACCACTGTCATAATTGAAGGAATCCACATAGATTATGCTGGTGTTAAACGCCCTGCACTGTCACGCACACATGGTCCCCCATACCAACTCTGTTTTGGGCAGAAAATATAGCAATCTGAGTTGCATTGGACTAACCGCGAGACGGAGGCAACCAGTTCATATGGTTCTGATTTTTACAATCTGGCCGTGCATGCTTCCAGGCATGCCAAACAGCTGCTACCAGAGCCAAAACCTGTGAGCAGTCCTTGGAAAAACCCTCTCAAAGCTCTTTGTTCCTCCTCTTACAGAGACTTCACAACACCGTGCAAAACATTTCCAGCAAGTTCCGATCTAACTGCCTGCAAGTTCTGAAAAATACGACAGAAAAACAGGCTGCAGTTGACACAAACTCGCGCAAAACATCCAAAATACCCAATCGCTTCCAGCACTGCACACTGCATGATAACCCAAAAATAAATGCCAGTTATTATTCAACAATTCATCGCATTGGACACACCCGGGAGGACAGTTTACACACCTTTACTTTGCAGATTTATATGCATAGGTAAACACTTTCTTGATAACCAAATACTCAACCGATCGCCAGGGACATTTAGCTCTTCTCTATTATTTAATATCTCCATATACACCCTGTAGGCACTCCTTAGTGAGTGTCTTCCATGCTGCCATGTTGGATGTGAATATAGCTCTGGGTACTTGCAAATGTTTGGGGCTGTCATCTATGATAGGAAGAAGCAAAACGTCAATGTTCAAGATCATCAAAGATCGTGTGTGGAAAAAAATGAACTCTTGGAGTGGAAAGACACTATCCAGAGCTGGTAGGGAAGTGCGTATCAAATTGGTGTTGCAAGTAATTCCAACATATATGATGAGTATTTTCTTGATCCCTTCTTTTCTTGGTAACAGACATTCAAACGATGATGAATTCATTTTGGTGGGGTCAACAAAGAAGGAAATCATGGCATACATTGGATCTCATGTGGTAAACTACCGATGGACAAATGAATATGGAGGTATAGGTTTCCAAGACTTATATTAGCTTAATCTTGCTATGCTAGCTAAGAAAGCTTGGAATTGAATTACCAATTCTCAATCTTAGTTGCTCAAGTCCTCAAAGATAAATATTTTCGTAATAACAACTTATTACGTGCAAAAATTGGTAGTAATCCAAGTTTCACATGGCAAAGCATTTGTACTTCAGGAGCGTTATTGCAGGAAGAGTTACGATGGAATATAGGAAAATGAGAGAATATTTTTATGTGGTCTGAGAACTGGATTAATAAGTCCAATTGGAATAAAGTGAAATTAATATCAAATTCCATAAATTTTAATTTGAAAGTGGCAGAGTTGTTGCAAGTGGACTCTAAAATGTGGGACGCAAATTTAATCTAAAGCCTAATTCCCAGTGCGATGCTGAAAATATCCATGCTACGCCTTTGTTGGAAGGAATATACTCTTTCATGGTGGTCGGAATCTAGAGGTATGTTTACTGTTAAGACTACTTATAAACTAGCTGTAAATAGTTTGGTTGATTATATTATTTTATTACTAAATGGTAGTTGACCTTTAGTTTGGAAATTGGAAGCTCCTTCCATGGCGAAGCACTTTATATGGAGAATGCCAAGAGATTGTCGTCCAACTAGAATTAAACTTGTAACAAAAAAGGTCCTCAAAACTGCATTCATTGTAATATAGTTCACCACAAGAAAATCATGAAGGCTAAACACACACACACACACAACCCCCCCCCCAAAAAAAAAGACAAAAGAAATCCCATAATTGAACATTTGCATTTGATTTTGTTCCGTCGCAAATGTTTGGGGCGAGCATTGGCCGCCACAATTGTACCTTTGCGTTGACCTTAAGCCGTCGTATGGTGCAATGCGTAAAAAAACGATCTGATGTGCGCTAAAGCTGTTGGAATTTTTTTAAAAAGAAATATTTGTTAGTATCGATTTCAAAACGTCGCACACTCTTGTCGATTTTTTTCTCCGTTTTCATAATTAATGACAAAAAGAAACAATTTTTTTAATAAAAATTGAATATAGTAAAATAAAATTGGTATTAAAAAAAAACTAGTGACAAAATCTTTTTGAATAACAAAATTAAAAATAAACAGATGGTAAAACAACTTTTTTATTCCAATTCAAAATTAAATATAAAGATTAGCATTTCAGTTATATTTTTTAAAAAGTTGTATTAAAATATTTGCAGAGAGAATGATTTTAGAGAGAAGAAAGATTGTAAAAATGAAGTCTATTGACATAGGAAAAATAGACATATGTTGTGTATCTGCGTCGGCTTCTGGTCCGATGCAAATATCTTAAAAGTTTTCAAAAATAAGCACTAAAATTTATGGTTGTCATTGTGGTGTACCGTCGGGTTAAGACCGTTGCAAAATAACTACATGACTCTTTAATTTTTAAGGTTAAATATGTTTTTAGTCGTTACATTTTGCATCCTTTTGAAGAATAGTCTTTACATTTCATTAAATGTTTTTAAAATCCTCACATTTTTATCTCCGTTATCAAAATTAGACCATGTTGTTAATTCACTTACGGAATGCTGATGTGGCAGTTAGTGGGTCCTAATTATTTTAAGGTTAAATATGTTTTTCGTCCCTACATTTTGCGTGACTATGAAAAATAGTCCTTGCATTTCAATAAATGTTTTTAAAATCCCTAAAATAATAAGGACTATTCTTCAAGGTTACGCAAAATGTAGGGGCCAAAAACATATTTAACCCTAAAATAATTGAGACTCACTAACTGTCACATCAACATTCCGTTAGAGAATTAACAGCAGAGACTAATTTTGATAACGGAGATAAAATGTGAGGATTTTAAAAACATTTAATGAAATGTATGGACCATTCTTCAGAGGGACGCAAAATGTAAGGATTAAAAACATATTTAACCCTAATTTCTATGTGGTGTATGCTGCCGCAATTGTTTGCGTTGAAAATTGTCCACTGCAAATGTCAAAATACAGACGCAAATGTTTCTGAAAAATTACCACTTACATTTGTGTCGGTAGTGCTTGACACAAATGCATTCCAGGCTGCCACAAATTTGCAAGGTTCTTATGATGTTTTTGACCTAGAGATCGATTTTTTTCCTGATTTTTCGCAAACATATTTAGCACGTTAAAATAAGGCTTCACAAATGAAATTAAAATTTTAAGACAATGGGACAAATTAATTATGATATTTTAAACCGTCAAAAACTCAAAAACCTAAACAATGGAAGATATCTAACAGTTTTTTTATAGCATTCCGAAGATATCTCAGTTTCTTTTGATTTTTCAACCAAAACGTACAAAATTGCAGTTTTATTCTAAGTAAGCATGAGATAAATTTCAATCAACATTTTCACAGGCTAGTTTATAACATCATAAGAACCTTCACCTCAAAATTTAGGATTTTTTAAACGAGGGACGAATTAATTATGATTTTTCTTCCCCAATGATTATGAATTTTAAACAAAAATCATAATCAATTCGCTCCTCGTTTAAAAAGTCCCAATTTTCGTGGTGGATGTTCTTATAAACATTTAAATATGTCTACAAAATTGAGGAGTGAAATTTAACCCGTGAATATATGATTACTCTTAATAAAATTGCGATTTTGCACATTTTTGTCGAAAAATCAAAATAAATCGAGGCGTTGTTGGAATGCTGTGAAATTTTGCCAGATCCTTTCTATGTATATTTATAGAGTTCTCTAATGCCTAAATTTGACAAGTGCACTGAACCGTTTTCAAGTAATAAAGTAGTAAGTAAAATCGTCTTTACATAAATTGTTGTTTCAACTAGGCAACTAACTAAACTTATTAAAACAGTAAACAAAATCAATTAAAGTGGGGAATTTTGCAAGTTTGATTTGATTGCGCAAGCAATTGAGTTCAGTGCTGAAAATTAAAGAGTTGATTGCAGATTTTAGCGGCGAATTGGATTCTTCGAATCCCCTTTATTTCCTTGTTGGATTAATTCATACATTTATTAGTTTTGAGAATAAGAGTTCTATTTAAATGGCTAGTTTAGTGGGATCTAACGTCCCTCTAGATGTCATGTTGTTCCTCAATCATCCAAAAAATCATACGTGATATATGGTGTTCAATCCTACAGAGATTTGTACGTGGTTGGATAGTTATTAAGGAGGGGACTTACTCTCTCACAGGTAATTAAAGCATAAACATAGTAGAAATTTCTAAATTGTCATCTAAAGGGACCACTCTACATAGGAACCTTAGAATTTCATCACATACCCTTACTTGTCCTCAGTGGATTAAATGGATAGGCCTAACCTTATCTTACTAAGGGAGAAAGAAAAAGTTTATATGCAACGTTGAGAAAGTAGATCAGAATAACTTGTGTAGCCTATTTCTATGTTCAGTAAGAATCGTTAAGTATGTCTCACTCCCTAGAATTCGTGAAAGCAATTAAAAAAAAGACAAATTACTCCCTACAAGTTCATCTTAAAATCCTAATCAATAAGTGTTTAGTTACTCATGGTAACTAAAGACAAATTAAAAAAAATAAAATAAACATACTTTAAGAACAAAAGTTGCGGAGAGACTCCCTGTTGATGCTTTTAGCGCTTGCCTTCCTCTTGAACAACCAAGTTCTGAATGAGAAAAAGTGAATGAAAGCTCTTATATTTATAGGGAAGTTTCCAGCTGAGTTTGGGTTGAGAATCTGGGATTTTTCCACACACACAGAAAGAAAAAAAACGAGAAAACCCTGTTTTTACCTGGCCTCGTACGCATCCCGCGCCCGGGGTCATTTATGTTGAGTGTTGGAAACATGGGTTTTACCATGTGTTTTGCACACTCGGGGTGTGTGGGAGCACACCTGAGGCGCATTGCTTCAGCTCCCTATGCGATTTTGCCATTTTCTTCGTTCTTTTGTGTGCTTTGTTTCTTCAAATTGGTCTTGGGACTTGGGAAAGAGTTCCCTCAACTTGTAATTTATCCAGAGGCCTCTTGAATCTTCTTTCCATGTATTCCTAATTTTTCACGAGTCGTCGTTGTTTTACCGAATTACATGATTTTTTAGAATACTTACAAAACACCTAAGAATTGTTTGGTTTAGGGAAGAACTAGAATTACATTACTCGGTATGAAAATAATACAAAATATCCTTTAAAACGAGCAATTTCTCTAAAACTCCTCTGTATTAACTTAAATCACCGCTAAAATGAGTAAAAATGCTTAAAATAACGTAAGAAGATTGTGTTTCGTTGTTTTTTCTTTGCGAGTTTGTGGAAAAATCCTAGTTTTTCAGCTCAAACCCAATTGAAAACTTGCTTATAATTACAAGAGTTCTCATTCACAAATTCTCATTTAGAACTTGATGATTCAATAGAAAAACAAATGTTGGGAGCATCAAATGAGGGATCTATCTTCAACGTTTGTTCTTAGTGTATATTTTATTTCTTTTTTAATTTGTTTTTAGTCGGTCAGACCTTTTTTTGTATTTATCTCTCTCTAAATTATATCTTCAATTTATTTTGCCAAATGGAGAGGATCTTAACCCTATCAGTTTAGTCAAACCACCGATATTCATTCATAATATGATTATATGAACAATGTCCACCTTTCTTCTTTAGTAAGAAATCATTTGAACTTGGACATGCGCAAAACTACCAAATCTCCAACTCCATTTCGTCCAAATACCCTTGGAACATAATGGCAAATCTAATATAAAATATTTAAAGAAAATTTAACAAGTGCCCTTAAGGCAGTGTTTAAGCATTCAAAATTAGTAGATTTTACTTTAGAAATTGAGTAATTATGACTTTTATACACGTTTAACTTGTATATTCAAGACAAGCTTTCTTTTTGCGGGTTCCTTAAACAATGTCCTTAGGACACTCGTTAACAATTCCTAATATTTAATCTAACAACCTCAATCTTCCAACTCTCCGGTCCAATCAAACACTACTGTCAAAAGGTGAGGGATAACAAAAGGTTGAATGAAGGAATCTTTGAAACAACACATTAAACGCACTCATAAAAGAAAAACACTTGATCAGCTAATTAAGAAATAATATTTATATGGCTTAATTACACTTTTAACCCCCTAAGTTTACTAAAGTTGTGATTTTGGCCCCTTACAAAAAAATAACTCTTTCCAGGCCTCCTAAGTTTACTTTCTGTTGCAATTTTGGCCCCCCACGCCAATTTTGACTCAGTCAAAGGACACGTGGGCGCCATGGTGTAATTTTATTTTATTTCTATTTTCTTAATTATTTTTTTGCTTTTTGAAATTATTTTTATTTTATTTAATTTAAACAAATATTTTTGTAATTAAAAAAAATTGTTTTTTTAATTGCAAAAATAAAAAAAGTTTTTTTTAATTACAAAAATAAAATAATTTTTTATTTGTTTTTTTATTACAAATAAAAAATATATTAATTACATTTTTTTTGTTTTTTTATTACAAAAATTAAAAATATATTTTTTTAATTACAAAATAAAAAATATTAAAAAATACAAAAATAATTAAAAATTTACACATGTGGCGCCCACGTCAACGTTGACTGGGTCAAAATTGGCGTGGGGAGCCAAAATTGCAACAGAAAGTAAACTTAAGGGGCCTGAAAAAAGTTGTTTTTTTAGGGGACCAAAATCACAACTTTGGAAAACTTAGGAGGCCAAAAGTGTAATTAAGCCTATTTATATAACCATTATGAGATAATTTTAGAAATAATTTCATCTTTTATATTTTTATTGTGTTTTAATTTCTTTCTCCGTTGTTTTTGTCTAAAAAAAAAAAAAATATTGTCCAAAACATTTTCACAAAATACTGATACAAAAATCATCACTCTTGATAAAAGAGGCTGAAGCACAACTATTGGTTAATTTGAACAAGTCTCGAGCAGTAAATAACTCGTAAAAAAAAGAAAGAGGAAATAACTCAAGCAATAGTAATCATCAAACAGTAAAATATAAGCAAACAAAGGTGTGATTGATGTCCACTTGCAAGCCAACTTGCAAGGCCCTCCATCCTTTCCAACAACTCACAGTTGTGTTTGTGTCTTTCCATCAATCAACTAGCCATCTTGTAACAAAAATAAATCAACTAGCTTTTTTTTTTGAAAGAAATAAATCAACTAGCTATCTATAACAATAAAACGCATAGAAATTAAGAGAGAATATTAACAACTTGACATTGTTTGTCCAACTAGTTGAGATATCATATATCTTGTTGATACAAGATTGTAGTTTAGGGGGTTGATTCGTTCACCTAATAAATTTGTTTAAAAATGATGTCGTAATCCTTAAATATTAATATTATATGTGCATGGCTATCTTCAAGAAAACACTTTTTTAAATAAAAAAAATGTTTTATTAATTAGGTTTCAATTAATAAATATGTACTTGTCAACAAGAAAGTAATAAATATGTAAGTACGATTCATGGCCCAAAAGGATAAATAGAAGCTTCAATGCAGCTTGTAAATTGCTGTACACTACAGTATATAAAAAAAGGACCAACTTGTATATACCCGTGGCCACCGTCCACCGTCATGCACCGATCTCCACGCTCACAATCACAAGTTTTTTTTTTTTAACCAAGGCTTCCTAAAAAACAAAACAAAAAAGTTTTTACAAAGGCAAGTTTTTACAAAGATACTCCAACACGTATACAATTATGACAATATCAATCAAATACAATTTGAAATCAAGTGTGAGTGATTATATTTCACATTGATTAGAAATGGAGGAAAATTGGATATATAAGAGATGACGACCATAAATCTTTTGCCTTAAGGTTTTGGGTAAGAGTGTGGTGTGTAAGTCGCTTAGTGGTTCAGGATGTTTAGCCCATTGCCGCCCCCAGCACTTTTCTAACTCCTCAACAAACTGGTATTAGAGCCCTAGTTAGGCTCGATGGGGGAGTGGGAGCAGAGATCCTAATGTAGATCAGACTAGTGAAGTGGGTGAGTCACGCTTAAGGGGGAAATTGTTGGAAATCAAGTGTGAGTGATTATGTCTCACATCGACTAGAAATGAAGGAAATGTTTGATATATAAGAGAGGAGACATATATACTTGATGCCTTAAGATTTTGGGCGAAGATGTGGTGTCTAAGTCTTTTAGTGGTCCTGAACGTTTAGCCCATTGCCGCTCCAAAAACTACCCAACAAACTGGTATCAGAGCCCTGATTGGGCTCCATGGGAAAGTGGGAGTGAGTCCTAGTGTGGGTCAGACTAGTGATGTGGGTGAGTCACACTTGAGAGGGAGATTGTTGGAAATCAAGTGTGAGCTGATTATGTCCCCGTCGACAAAAGATGGAGGAAATGTTTGATATATAAGAGAAAGGACACATAATCCAACCTCATGACAATGTCTTGATATATGCAATAATTTTATCACAATCAAATTTCTCATGGAAACATCATCCATTTTCTTGCTAATCAAAATGCCCAAATTACCGCACACCATACAAGGATGGCCCTTAGTATACGGGTGGCAATGAGCATAGTCGGGATGTGCGGCAACCTAGAGCACCAATTTTTAGGAGCATCATGTTATTATTTTTATTTAGTAATGAGTATTATATAGATACATTTTGATGTAGAGGATCAGAGGAAAGTTTGGTCACAAGGCACAATTAATGTGACACTAGGTTTTCTTCCGCTCTCAAAATGAACAAAAGAACTTTAACACACACTCCCTAAGGTAAACTTATGCACATGTATGAATTTGATTTTTGGAATTGCCTCAAGAGTACTGTAGTGATCGAATTCTTCGTGAAATTGTTGGAGCAACTGACACTCCTTTAATTTTTGATATTGGTGTCTCCCAAAACACTAGAAGTATTTTATGATTGAAAGTCTAAGTGCAAGTATACACTGTCCAAATTATAGTTTAAAAAAATATCGATCCCACATGGACTGTCCCGTGTCCCTTTCACTCTTTTGGTGCTTAAGGTTTAACTCATATCAGATAAACATTTTCAACTCCTTACTTTGTCAGGGTAAGCAAGTTGTATCATTAGAAGTAAAACTTGTCAGGAATCACCTCTAATGATTTTACATTAAAAACAGTTTATCATAGTAAAACACGACACTACAACTTTATCTATCACAAGTAATTAATAAATCATAACCTCACCATGTCTAAACCACTCGAAGGGGTTTAACTCATGGTGAGCTGAACCATGGAAATGAAAATGAAGATGAAAATAAATGAAAACATAGAAAACTAAATTAATAGAATAGATAGAGTTGTCACAAGATTACAATCCTTGAATGAATAAAGTGAGCCAAAGCATCACCAAGTAATCTACTCCAAAAACTCTAGAATCTAGCTACCATACTCATTTATGATGGACGATGACATGAAAATGAGATCTTTAAAGCTTCTAACCCTAGTCGTATTAAATAAAAACTAAACACATCTTTAGAGATTTTTAGTTAAATAAAGTTTCGGTTTCAATGTAGTCACTAATTTCCCCTATAAAAAAATATAGTCACGAATTTGACAAAACAAATCGTTGGCAATTGGCATCCCACTATAATTTAAAAATATATATAGCTAAATTGACCATGCTTTGAGGGAGACCATCGCGATGGAAGTTTACAAATGGATACCACAAACATTGAAGTATATATACCAAGCAGCTTCTAAAAAACACGTGAAGTATATAGCTATTGGTTTATTTGCATATAGGCACAAACGTGAAGTATTAAGGATACTTTACTTTAACCACTAAAAAAACAATGTCAATTTTTTAGGAGAAAAAAAAAATGATTGGTGTGTTAATCTTCTAGACTGTTTTTTTTCTTTTGAAAGAAATGTAAAACTAATATTCTAGACAAATATATTGAGTTGTCTGAAAAACATGATATTATTCACAAAGAAAATTTGAAAAATGTGATAAATAAATTACATGATAATCTTATTTTTAATTGGTATTTAACTTAATTGTAATAATAATTTTTATTATATTTTATTAATTAATCTTTTTCAAAAACAAAATTAAAATTTTTCTAGGGACAAACTAATAAAAACTATCTCAATGTCCAAATTTTGGAAACCATTAAATCAATTTTTGGAAACCATTAGAATATAATAGAGTAAATCAGATATTTAAGAAAATCAGATATTTTAAATAAAATTTAATCATCAGATATTCTCCCGATACATGTTGGGACTTATCGATGCATAATATGTATCGGATGCCGGTATTTCATCAATTTTAAAGTATCGGGTACGGCAAGATTAAAGTACCCAATTATTTGTTTATTTTTGTGGGTACAGACCCAATTATTTGTTTTATCTCTTTACGCTATGATCAAAGTATAGAAATGTGTACGAACACCCATATATAAATGCAGATCTACTTTTTTTTTTTAACCAGCAAACAAGGTATTATACAATGCGCATCTCTAATTAAAAAACAAAATTAAAAAAAGGCATTGCTCTTGCTCTTGTAAAAAAAAAAAATGCTGTCCTTGATGTTGTTGTGTTTGCACAGCTCTTCATCCTAACCTTATATAAGACCAAAAATGAAATAAAGTATCTATATAAAGAATACAAGTTCACTATAGGATGCAATGCACTATGCCACTATGGTGTGGTATGGTATCTCATTTAATTTGGTGCAAATGGAAAAACCAGCAATCTATTATCAGAAACGCAGATATAAATTAATAAAGGCATAAGAAAAACAACAACTAGCACTACCACATTATTTAGTTACATAAATATCATCAAATGCATATCCATTATACATCATCATATCATATTCAAACTACATTTGCCATCAGAAAAAAAGCCCTACTGATCTAATCTACCCTTCCATAAATTCCCAATACAGGCTGGCATCTATGTCACGATAATGATCATAAGATCCATAACCCATATTGGAAACAAAAACACAACCCAAATTATTAAAAACAATAAAAAATAAAAATGAAAAATGAAAAACAAGTTGATTCATGATTATTGCTCAGAGTTGTTTCTGATAGTATTCTCAGCGATTTGACCCAACGACTGTAAATTACAACGTACAATAGTATCAACAAAAAAACACGTTTCCTCCTTCGTGTTACCTTGCGGTACATCAACGACGTATGATTCAATGACAAGTGTCCTATCTCCGTCGACAGAATGGAGCGTCGTCACCGACCGGTAGTTTCTCAGACGGTGGTCCCCACCAACAACACTGAAGCTGATGACGTGACGTTCGTCGTCAAGAATCTCCAGCCTTTCAGTGCTTGACTCAGCTGGAAGTCCTGAAACAACACGAACTTCACGGACGGCGCCGACGGTGATGTTTTCTCCGGTGATGACATGGCAGCTTTTGACGAAGTTTTTGTATCCTTGTGGATTTTCAAAGCGTCGAACTACAGGCCATACGGCGGAGATTGGGGCGGAGATGGTTTGTGTGGCGACGGAGCAGCACTGGTTTGGTCCAACCATGTGTGCGTGGTGAAGAGATAGCGTGTCTAGGACTAGAGTTCCTCCGTTGGAAGAAGAAAGAGATGGTGGAAATGGGATAACTAAACGACGCGCCGCCGTGGGTGGTGGTGTTTGTGGTTGTCTAGGGCAGTTTGCACCGTTTGCTATGGCTAAGTAGGTGGTTGCATCGGTTGTAGGGTTGAATCTCTCAAGCTGAAGAGAAAAACTTGATGGCATTTTTTTAAATACAAATTTAAAAAACAAAAAATAAAAATGAAATGAAAATATCTCTCTTTCTCTCTAATGAGAGCATGCGTGTTAATGATGTGTTGATGAAGAAGAAAATGAAGAAAGCTATATATGAAGTAAGAGAGGCAAAGGTGTTATGTGAGAAATATTTTTGTAGTACAAGTTGCAATATAGTTTTGGTGTAGTTAAGGTTTTTTTTCTTTTTCTTTTCTTCTTTGTTCTTTTTCAGCTCCGTGAGATAAGGGCTGAGAAAGTAATGAGATAGATGATAGGAATGGGATTGAGGTTGGGTTGGTTATACAAGGTTGTTTGTTGGGGTTATTGATTTCTTGCAAAGCCACAAAGAAGCTTACGCATGGTTATGCAAGTGGATGATCAACTTGCAAATGTATTTGGTCTTAGTTTTATCAATTATCCATTTTTTTCTTTATTTCAAATTCCAACTTTTGCTTCTCTCCCTCCATCTCTATTATTTTATTGTTCACTTGTATATAAATAAAGTTTTTTATTTGCCAACTTCCTTCCTTTGGATCCCACCACTCTTTAAACTATAGTGTTTTTAATTCCCACCATTTCCTTATTTATTTTAGGTGTAGTGTTGGTTTAATTTCTAGTACATATATTAATGCAGCAAATCAAACTACAAAATGAACAACCCTTTAAATATCATTAATAATTCTTCGAGTAGTATCTAAATCTAAATTATATTAAATATATAATTGCTTATAAAGAATATAAAAAGTATAATAAACCGTCTCTATATGCATTCTATTATTTTGGTTCATAGAATTGTAATAATTTTTCTAATTACCATTGAAGCAGTAGAGACTTTTATATATGGGTCTAGCTAATAAGTATCCTAATGAGTTCTCAAAAAAAGAAAAAAAATAAGTGTCCTAAGAACATTGCTTAAGGAAATCATAAATAGAAATATTTTCTTAAGAAATAAGTCAAACATATAAAAAAGTAATAGTCACACGTATTTTTATGCAAAAGTTACTACTATTGATTGCTTAAACCATGCCTAAAGGGCACTTTTCATCCCTAACTTTTTCAATCTTGCGTTTTGGCCTCCTATTAAAAAAATGACAAATGTAGTCCCCTTATGTTTAGTCTCATTTTTAGTTGTGGTCATTTTCTTCAATTTTTTGACCGAGTCACCCCCTGCGTGGCACCTCACTTAAATGAGTGGCAATGCACATGGGTAATTAATGAGTTAAAAAAATATGAAATTGCCACGCATGTATTTATTGAATTAAAAAAATCAAAAAAGGAAAGCCAAAAGGAAGGGCACATGATCAATCTCTACCTCCTCGTCAGAATCCACCACACCTCTTCTTCTCTCCCAATCTAATCCTTCCAAAAATCTCTTCTCGGATTGAACAATTCCCAAAACCCCCTTCCATCACCACCCTCAACCGTTCTTCCCTAAAAAACACCACCAGCACCAGCACCGAATCCTTTGATCTTCTTCAACCTCCGCTCCGTTGATTGATACCTAGAATCACCGTCGTCTTCTAGAAACAAAAAATCAAGGCGAGGACATCAAATGCGATTAACGGAAAGGCCAACAAAGGCACTGTAGAGAGGAACCATGGACAAGCTTGCTTTTGTGAGTGTGACGTGCGTATGATTTGAGAAGGTGAAGTGATTCATCGTCATTTTGGGTTCAAATGTGGATCATATGGACCATGGTATCATAACTCACTCCTAAATGAAAAGTTAAGAAGGAAGGGATTTTCAATGAAATTGTAGAAGAATCCAAGACTATTTATAGCCACAAAACCATCATAGATTGTAGCTACGGTCAAAGGAAACATTTAAAATGACTTAACCCACCAAAAATGCATTAAACACACCACAAACTGTTCAACCATTGTTTGTAACAAGATCCTTTCAAACTATATTTGATTATATAATTCGAACTCTTGCATGTATTGGTTCAACTTATCTAATCTGAAACCTTCCCAAACTGAGGTAAAACTTGAGCTTTGGAGAGTTTGACAAGATTTATATTATATAATCCGAACATAGTCCAGAACACAAAATTGGAAAAAAAAAGTTATTACATCAAATTCTACCAACAACAACAACATACATTAAACAACATAATTACAACAACAAAATTAAAAAAAAAGGAAAACATCAAAATAAAAACAAACAAGATCGTGGGTCATCCAAACTTAATTCGTCATCTGTCTATCCATGCAAGACCTGATTTCTTCGTAGGTTCTAGGCCGAATTAAACTTTTCTCAATATCTCAAAAAGATATAACGAAATAAGTGTCTAACTCGATTGGTCGTTTCGAATTGCGCTGAACAAATATAGAGAGCATGAGTTTCACCTCATGGTCGTTCCAGAGTTTCATCTAAGTGAACCAAACACAATTATCTAAGTATATCGACGAACGACCGTACTCAACACTGTCCACCCATCTTGTGTCTATGTGGTTGAGACAACATTATCATTCAAGTCAAATAGTGTGTCATCAATGTAGACCCTAAACAAAAAGTGTTCATGGTTTTGTAGAGTGATTTGTAATTGAACCAAAAACGTCAATTTATTAATGTTATGTGGATCGTGTACCACATGAAAATTCTATAGTTGACTGATTCAAATTATATAATATGAAATGTACCAAACACTCCAATGTACAAGTATTTACACAGTCTTGGCATGTTTCAGATTGTATTAGCTGAACCAATATTGATCAGGTTTTGGCTTCTAAAATTTATATTGGATCTACTTTCTAAAGACAAGTTTCTCTTAAGCGTATCAAAGCTTCTCTCGAAGTCATTGAGTGTGTTCCTCTAGCAACCACGCCTATTCTCATGGTTCATTGCTATTAGAATCCTTGAAGAACGAAACTTTATGTGTCTCAAGGTTTGCTAGACTATTCTCATGTTTTGCAATCCTTGTCTAATTTCACTTGTTCCAATATCAAAACTCCGCTGTCGCTTTATGAATTGATATTTGTGATGATGAATTAACAAATACTAACCATCCGCTACCGCTTTATGAGTTTGATATTTGTTAATTCATTATAAAAACGGTGAAATTAGATTAGAAAGTAGATTTATATAAAATTAGGGTTCGAGGCTTGGTTTGATTAGGATTAGGTCATTAGACTCATCCAACAATCCTAAGACAAGAAGAGTCTACTCACTCACGTTCATTGTAGACATAGTGAAGAAGAAGAAGA
>Ga0315914_1000755_pt1 | contig 43900 bp, 29 predicted proteins | sample MpolenodulesMG_FD_203920 | JGI IMG/M metagenome (GOLD analysis project Ga0315914, IMG submission 203920) | Medicago polymorpha root nodule microbial communities from Los Angeles, California, United States - elongated nodules | ecosystem: Host-associated > Plants > Roots > Nodule | place: USA... | reverse complement strand
TGGAAAAGAGGAAATAAAAGTACCAAAATTGTGTTATGTCCTATATAATGATCTTTCAGGTATATAACTTCAGTAATAACGCGTTCCAAAGATATGTCCCTAACTTTTCCGATTTATATCTACCGGACGTTGTAAATAAGGTAATTTGAGCATCCTGTAGTTATCTTCAGAACCAATCCGGTAGTTATCTTCAGAACCAGTCCAGTATATATCTACCTGATGTTGTAAAAAAGGGCATATTTGGTATTTTAGGGGGCCTTTGGAGATTTTGGGGGACTTAAAAAGAAATGTTTATTTATATATACCACTTATATTTTTCAGTTCAAAGATTTTTTTTTTGGAGGAGATGACTACTTATATTTTTCAGTTCAAAGACTAAATAGGAGAAATAACGATGGTTTATGGACCAAATTGATTGTTTATTCGGTAAAGTATCCTTGAACAACAAGTCTTTTTAAGGCCATCATTTTATGAGGTACTTGCAGAATTTAACAAGGACTATACACAAACTAAAACTCTAAAAGAATGCATGAATTTATGCATAATATATACTCTAATATTTATATTCTTAGACAATTGCTGTTGTCTTCATTTTGCATGTAGTATTGTCGAAGATTTCAGTCCTGGTCCTTCTGGATCACTTCGCCCTAATTACCATCTCAACTAAAGAATATTCATTGTGAATTCTTCCAGAAACGATGGATGTAATAGTAGTATATAACCATTGTCAAAACTAGATATAACTATAACCAAACCTATATCACTTGAAATATTCCACAATATTTAAGCTGCATTTTCTTATGCATATATTCCTAAATATTCAGTCATACAGTTCTGTAAAATTTTGGTACAAAAAAATACATCGTAAAAAGTATATACTGTACTACAGTGAAGTTCAACCTATCTTTTTGGGGTTTTTTGGCAGCAAATTTAAACTATCAAACTCACAAGAAAAGCATATCTCAAAAAATCAACCTGAAGAAATTGTTCTCTCTTACTGCCTCCAATCTTCACCAGCATAAACTGCTTGATCTCCAAGCTCTTCCTCAATCCGAAGTAACTGTATCAAATTTCAGATAGTTGTCAGACTTTACCTTCCCCAAAAAGAGGAAGAAAAAAAACAAAGAGAAACATGCATTGTTGCATTGCAAATGTAAAGTCTGACTATGATATTTTTTCTATTGTTTCACTTCACCAGGACACACAAGAATATATACATTCCTTCATAAAAAAATTAAAATATGTACATGAAAACATCAATGTATCCCTAAATAAGACTCGCAGCTAGTAATAAGCTTTATGTAAAATACTTCAACGAGGGCTAAGTTATGTAAGTGCACAATGCAATCTCCGGTTTTTGTTTATTGAAGAAAGAAAAATTATGCTTGAGGAATAGTGACAGTTTATCAGGCCAAGATATCCTAAAAGCAACTGACAGAAAACGTGCTCACAACACACGAAGTCCCCTAAAATCACCACTTAAAACCCACTGACATTGTGAATGTATAATTATCGCAGAAAACTGACATCATTTTTTTCATGGGCGAGCTTTAATTTTTTTTAAAAAGTAGGGTTGTAATATTTTTTTTTATTAGCCATAATCTATAACTGTAAAACCATCAGCATAAGAATGCGAAAGAGACCTGGTTGTATTTGTCTATCTATAAGTGTAAAATCATCAGCAAAAGAATGCGAAAGAGACCTGGTTGTATTTTTCTAATCGCTCTCCTCTGCAAGGAGCTCCTGCTTTAATCTGACCAACAGCAAGGCCAACAGATAAATCAGCTATGAAAGAGTCTACAGTTTCTCCACTTCTGTGAGATGTCACCACCCCCCAATGCGCTTCCTTTGCCTGCTTCACCACTTCAATGACCTCTGTAACAGTTCCAACTTGGTTGACCTGGATCACAATAGGAAATAATCACATTTTCGTGTTTCTTTTCTTCAACAAAATAGAAGGGAAGTACATAAGAGGAGGATTAAAATTAAAATGCCCTCTGGATGAAATATTCAGAGAGAAAAAAAGTGCACACTGGAAAAACTAAAGTACCGGCAATCTCTTTTAATATTTTTCTCTTCCATATAAACTAAACTAGATTTGTAAATTGTGATCTTAAATTTTTCTCTTTCATATAAACTAGCTTTGTAACTTGTGATCTCATATTTGCACAAAAAATCAACCTTTTCCAGAGTTTGTAGATACCTAATGCCTCAACTTAATTATGAAACAGGATTAGTTATCATTCCATCACCAAAATATTTAGCATTTATATTATCAAAAATGGAAAACCTCTAAGTTAAAACAAACTGAGAGATAAGATTAAATTTATTATTAGACAATGCAACCCCTTGAAAGTTCATTGAAACAATATTCAGTTACCTTAAGAAGAAGAGCATTACAAGCAGACTCAGTTACTGCTCTCTCAATGCGCTTTGCATTAGACATCAAGAGATCATCCCCTACTACCTGCAGAATCATTGAAATTAAGGGAAACTATATCAACAGAAGTTCTAATCAGTATCCAAGCAACCTTACTAATGCTCAACCCACTGTAAGCTGACAAAAAGATTATTTATTATTTATTACTTTTTTTCAGCCCTTGCTAAACTAATAACCTGTTTGTTATTAGTATTCATTAAAGAGGAATGATATTTGTACAACCATTTGATGACAACCTCTTTTTCTCTCTTCTTATTGGTCAAAAACAATAGAGAGAAAATGTAAGAGAGATAATAAGAACCTGATGTGAGTATGAAAGAGAAAGTTGTCAAAAAATGGTTGTCCAAATATCATTTCTCTTCATTAAAATATCCCATAACCTCCAAAACAGTAATGCTTACTACAGAATAAAAAGCATCAATCTTTGGATGCCCAGCCAACAAATTATAGCTGCTTAACAGAAACTCCCTATCTTTCTTTTTTAAGTGTCGGTTTTTTAGGAATTTTTTTTATTATTTATGTGCCAAATTCAAAGTTTAATCTTACATGAATTATTATTTTGTCAATTGTACCCTTTAATAGGGAATGAACTGTCAAGGGTATAACAAAAAAAAGACCAATAATAGCATAAAAGAAAAAACACAATTTCCGTGGTTAGCATACAAAAACCTTGAAAGACTCTTAAAAAGGAAAGAAATGAAACTTGATTAATTCCAATAAAATATTAACTTTTCAATAAATAATACCTGGCAAATTCCAAGACTTGAGATGTACTTGATATGTTCCCAGTCTTCCTTGTCAAATGGGTCTTCTATTGATACAATTGGGTATTCTACAAATTCATAAAGAAAGATAAAAAAATAAATATGCAGTATAGCCTATATAATTTATAACAACCTCAGTTGCAAAGGGGTAGATAGACTGATTTACCGGTACATAGTTCCTTGTACAATTCTATCATATCCTCTGCTGACTTAAAATTCTGTCCCGACTTTTGAGGAGATTTAAAGTCCAGATCATATCTTTTACCTGTTTTAGGGAAAAGAATGCATAGAACAACATAAACTGGTTAACAGTGAAAGGTAAAAGGTGTCAAAAAGCACTAGAGGTTTATAAATGCCTTGAGGTGAGATGCTTCACAGAATAAAGGTGTCAGCATTATAAGACAACAGTGAAATATTTTACTACATTCCATTAAATTAATTAATGACTCGAGCATAAAATCAGTGATCAAAATGAAATGTTAAAATCAGCCAATGACAAGCTCTAAAGATTGAAATTCATAACCATTATGCATTGTGCTTCAACCTACAACCTTTCGCCTTCAATTTATTTCTTACTTTTCCAAGCCTTAGTTCTTTGTCTCTCCAAAAATAACAAAATCAATCCCCCCCCCCCCGAAAAAGAAAATGATAATGATCAGGTGGCAACAAAAATATTACCAGATTCAGATGTAAAGATATATGGACAAATAACATATCACCATTAGTGGTAGACTTCGGAATGCATGGCGCTATTATTATTAACACATAAGATAGCTAATTCTATAACTCCAAGCTAGACTAATATTGTTTTGCAACGACGGCAAAGTGAAATGAACTACTTTTATTTCTTTTGTAAATGATGCTGCAAACCAGTTCATAACACTGTCGTAACACAGTTTCTCCAAGGAATTCAAATTCCTGACCTTCAAAATTAGAGAAAAGGGGTCTGTTCGATGGTATAGTTTATTGATAGCAAAGGAAAAAGTTACAGAGGATTCTAATCCCCTCTCACTAGAGCACTCTCTAGTTTACAAACTTTCAATTAAAACAATTGCCAACTCCCCAAAGTGAGGTTATCGCTATTATAATAGGTAGGCCATAGGGTCAACTTCACAACAAAAAATAAGTAACCTAACATACAACTAACTAACCTAAGTAATTAAGAGTTTGCAATGTTTCCTCTTTTTCTATAATAAACTCTAGTAATCCTATCAGTAGTAGGGGCAGGGCAAGCACCCTCCATCTTTTGGGAGGGAAAGGGAGAGTGACTGTAGACAAAAAATGGAGAAAAAAGGAGAGATAATGATGTTTATAATGGACAGAAAAGAAGTGAAAGAAATCAAATCAAGAGAGAGATAGAGAGAAAGTTAGAGGATCCAAATCCTCCCTAATAGAGGGTTTGTGGGTTCGTGAGCTCCTAACAGTTTCTCATTATAAGAGCAATAAGCAATGATAAAGTATGCAAGAATCGGCAACTTTTACCTTCTCAAGAATCTATAACCAAATAAGAAACAGAAAAGTATAATCACTTACCAATACAAAAATTTGTACCAGCGACATCAAGAGCTATCTTTATTTTCTCATCATAACCGGTTCTACTAATGGCCTCCTTTACAAGATCCAGGGCTTCTCTAAAGCTGATGATATTTTTAAAAAGTCAGCTCAAAAGAAGAAATAATATTATAACATCACAAAATCTCTAGAAGTAATTATTTTAGAATGGACATACTTAGTAATACATTACCCAAGCATAAAAACAAGTGATTTATACAAAACAATAAAAATACTTGATATAAAAAGTATTAAATTAGAGAAACTTCGTATAATCCACTCAAAAATATTAAATTAGAGAATACTTTCTTAAGAGTAATAAGTCTCGGTGTACTTTACTTCAATAATGACACATCATTCTTAACTTCTAAACTTTGAAACCAATTATTATGAACCAATTTTTTTTTTATGCAATATTATGAACTAATTAACCATGCCTTTTTTTGTAATTTTAATTTTTAAACAGTTTTCTAATCTAAACTTTTAGAATCTGCCTGGATTAACTGTGCACATCTCCCGTATAATTTTGAACACTTTTCTCTTAAACAAATTTCTCTCTTAATTTATATTTTACCTTAATTTAAAAATACCCTACAAATGCATAGTGATACTCTGTAATTATAATATGAAGCAGTCCAATAGTTGCCTCAGAGCAAGTTAAATTAAGAAGCAAAATACAAACAGGATTCTTACAATAGCATATTATCGTATATTTCTGAAGACCAGAGATCTTATATATCCAACAAATCATAGAGTAAAAGAAATAACAATAACAAATAAGCTACCAACCAACTTAATTGCTGACACTCTAATCAGTCATCATATTATATAACACTGTATAAACCAGTTTTGGAGATATTTTTTCTTGCCTTTCTTCTAAAACAGATTTATTTCCATTTCATATATTCATCTAAAAGTAAAGAATTTTAAAAACTGTAGAAATCCAAAGAGTTTAAGATAAAAGCTTGCCTGGAGACATTAGGAGCAAAGCCACCATCTTCACCGACATTACAGTTATGTGGCCCACATTTTTCTGTAATAACAGCCTGCCCTTTTGTCATGAACAACAAATAAATGTATCAGCTTAAACTACATATCTCAGGGACCTTAATCATTGTAATAGAGCTGAACAACATGACAAAATTAAACTTGATAATATTCGAGCATGGGAACATTACAAAGCACGAGATTATGAGAAAAGATATCTAAACATAGAAAACAAAAACTGAAAAAATAGGATAGTGGAAAAAAAAGAAGACAATCACCTTTAGATGATGATAGGTCTCAGAGCCCATTCGCAGTGCTTCATCAAATTTGCTTGCTCCAATTGGAAGAATCATGATTTCCTATAGCAATAATGTAAGAAAGCTTTCACATTTGAAAGAATTCAAATCACTATGAAGCAGCAGAGGAAACACATAGATTTAATAGTAACTATATATACTTATTGATGGTTAAAGGTCAGATTATGAACATGATCAATTTCAACAATCCAACTTCCAAAGTTAAACCGCAAAGAACTGACGAGATGTAGGTTACAACAAAAGTGTGGAAGCCTCGAGTTGTTTTATAATTAGTTTAATATAAAATAAATATTTCTGCATCCATTAGGCATTTAACTTTGCTGCTCATGATCGAAAAATTGCTCATAACTCATAAGTGTCTATAGGAAATAATAAATGTAAGATAACAGAAACACTAATGACAATTTCTGAGAAACTTGTAATAAAAATCATACCTCAATTGCCAGATTATTTCCTGCATGTTTTCCACCGCTTATAACAGTAAAAGCAGGAACAGGAAGCATTGGGTTAGTTTTTCCAGACAGGTCAGCGATGTGTTTGTAGAGTGGAACCTGATAATTTTTTGTTTTTAGATTCATGAAAGCTTGACAGAAAAAATAAACTCATATCCAGATTAAACTTTAAATGAAAATAAAAATATCAAATGACAAGCCATACTTCCTTTTCAGCAGCCCCAGCTTTACATGCAGCAATGGACACAGCTAATATAGCATTTGCCCCAAGTTCCCCCTGCAAACAAAAATCAGAAACAAAACAGATTAAAAATTATTAAATGTTGTAGAATTAGATAAGATAGAGCTGTAATTTAAGATGAATTATGCAAACATGCAAGTCATTGTAGGTATCTGTTCATAACATGTGTAGGTCATAACAATTATTGATTCAGACTACTTTCATCAAGCTCTCCGGATGAAAATGGAAGAAAGACAAGCAATCATTTGATATTTTGGATTTCAACTATTCAAATTGACCAAACTGCTGTACTTTTACTCTCAGCTAATATAAAAGATATATTATGAATTCCCACCTTACTGAAATTCAAATCCTTTATAATACCCGTTTTGAACGCAACACTTTTCTAACAGCCATAATATTCTCATACTAACCTAAGTATGCACCTTGTTAAAGAGACGAAAAGCGAAAGGAAAGAAAATAGAACAGTGAAAATATATAGAGAATGAAACTAATATTTCCCTAACTGAGTTACTTACTTGTGAGTAAGAACCAAACATTGTCCCAACTTTATTGTTGATAAATGTTATATAAAATTGGCAAAGTTTTACATTAGCTACCCACTACGAAACAAAAGTGTATCTTAAGTTAACTGCAACATGTCATAAATAAATGTCTAAGATAGACTTCATTTCCTTTCCTGCAACAGAAACAAAATGTTGATTTTGATGATCTGTGTTGAATCCATCACTATAACTAAAGAATGATAATACTCCTATCCTGAACAAGAGCAAGAGAGAAAACAACAACTACCAAGCTTTACCTCACTAGGTGAGTCAAGCTTTTTTTCCGTACTCGGTTTCCAATTTTGTCTTAAAATGTGACACAGCAGAAGCATTGACATAACGATACACAATATGGATTTAACTATCAAATAAACTCGTGTTCTCCCAGCAGAAAGATGTTGAAATACCTTTTTCTCTGTTTTGTCGAGGTCTATCATAGCATGATCAATCTGGGACTGCAGTGTTGGATCCATACCAATCAGTGCCTCAGATATTTTCTCATTTATATTTTTAACAGCTTTAGCGACACCGTTTCCTAGATATACACCTTTGTCTCCATCCCGTAACTCAACAGCCTCATACCTGAAATGAATCAAAAACCCGAACAGTCAATGTTAATCCAGTTCTATAATTGATCAATAAAAATGATAAACTAGCTAGCAACAACAAAAAAAAGATCAACATGGGCAGAATGCTGAGCCCAATCAGAGAATGGCCTAAACAGGGCAGTGCAGTTTACAGTCTCAATCAGCCTAGCCACATTGGTCAGGCAGTTCTAATAGAGTGTATAGTAGCTAGCCTTAGATATAACTAGCCAAACAAGGCTTGAGCTTTGTAGCTGCCTTCTAACTAACTGTGCCAGAGTCAGCACATTTCAGCAGAGATATAAATTTCTCGTAGTTCATTTCTAACTAAGATTCAATTCAAGTGAAATTGCATCAGAATATTCAATATGAAATCTCTTTCTCTCTCAGTTTTCTATAGCATCTTCACACCACGTTTTCTTTGAAGTTCCGCATAGAAAGTTTAGGCAATGAATCATGACCATCAGTGTTATCGACCTCAGATTGCAGAAAACAGTGGTTTGCTCAAAGTCCGCTATGCTACAGTGTTATAGCACTGCTATAGACTCTATTTGACAAAACTTTGCACCAAATTAATTTTCAAAGAACAATAGCGTTTTTGTTCCAATTCTATTAAGCTATAGTGCCACGATTTAACAACACTGATGTTAATAACATTAATGAATGATTATTAAAACTAATACCAATATACACAATTTAGCAAACCTCTGTTGTCAATAGCGGCCAAAAACAACAAAGTGCGACGCAGCTCCAACGCGGAGTGTTTGGAGAAAGGCGGATGAAGCGGGCGCAATTGCGGGCAAAAGCGGGCATGATGCGGGTCAAAGCGGGCGCTCTTGACAACCCTGTGTAAAATACTAGATTTCCCTTCTTTTAAAACCATTTTAAGGGTCATTTTTGTAATTTTCAAAACCCTAACTATTACTCTTCTTCACCAGAACCAAATACACAGCCACAAACTCAACTTCTTCATCGTACCAACTAAAAAAATCCATCTCCTCTTCTCATCATCTCAGAACCCATCTTTGTTCTCCTCTCTTCATTTCTTCATCTCATAATTTGTCAATTTGTTAGTTGTTAACTGTTAATTTGTTAATTTGTTAATTTGTTAATTGGGAGGATGAACTTGTTAATTGTTAATGTTTTGCACTTTTGTTACTTTAAGCTTTAGAGGCTTAAAGTGTCGGTTTCCTTGAATTTTATTAGTATTTTTTTGCAAATATGTTTTATGTTTTGCTTAAGACTTGTGACTTTTATTTCAAATTAGGAATAATTCATGAATTTTGAGTAATGTTTAAGGAATTTTAGTATTTTTTTTAACAGTATAGTATTTTAATATTAAATATATTAGTGTCCGTGTCACCGAAATAGTGCCCACACCCTGCGCCGCGTCAATTTTTGGGGTGGCCGCGCCCCATTTCCGCTTTGACAACAGAGAAGCAAACAACTATTTTTGTCCATGAAGGCACTGTCACTGTGGTCCCTAAATGTATTGAAATCGCAAACATATCCCCAGTCCCTCTTTTGTTAGTAATTTTCTGAACTAAATTGATCAACGAAAAACACATTCAAAAACTAAATTAACTACCTAAAAATAGATTCAATGACCAAAATGACTAATATAATAGACACCTAATGACTAATATAATAGACACCTATGGATGTGTTTTCAATGTTAGGTTTCACATCTGGAGCAGCTGAAATTCAATTTTGGAGGTGGAAAATTGATTTTGACATGTTCGTTTGCTCTCGAGTACAATTGGTTTCTAAACTCAAATTTATGTTCAACTCACTTTTATGTAAAACTATCCAAACATAAATCACTCCACATTCAACTCACTTCTAAATAAAATCAGTTTCACAAAATCAATTTTTATCGCCACATAACCGAATGTGCACATATTCGGCTACTGTAATGACATCACTTACACATTGAATTATTACTGACGCAAATTACATCAAAACATATAACAACGAATTCAAAAAAATGCAAAATCAACATCTTACATGCCAGTGGAATTTCCAGAGGGAACAGAAGCACGAAACATAGCTTTATTAGTATACAAATCAACTTCAACAGTTGGAATTCCTCTACTATCAAGAATTTGCCTCGCTTTTACTTTCGTAATCACCGATTGTACTCCTTTTTTCATATGATTCGACTGCAAAATTCAGTTAAAAATTCAAATTCAAAAAACGAAATCAAAACGAGACGATTCTCGATAGAGAGTGATAGAGAGAGAGATTACGATGAAGAGAACGGGATCGGAGGTTTTGGCTCTAACGGCGGCATTGACGGCGTCTTCGAGTTTACGGGAAAGCATGTATTTATCAAGATATTCTTGAACGGACATTTCTACGATCGATACGTCGGTGTATTCGTCTTCTTCACGCGCTCAGAGATGAGAGTGGTGATGAAGTGAATGAGCTCAAGGTTTGTTACAACTAGTTTGTTGCAATTGCTTCTTCTTTTTAAGACTGAGAAACTGAGATTCAGTTCAGTCGTCAAAGCTTTCACAGAATGGTTCCTACCTTGTTAAACGTCGTCGTATTCGATCAACTTTTATTAATTTTTCATAAACAAATATGGAGTTTAATTTTTTTTCTCTAAAGAAATATGAGTTTAATTTATATTTTTTGAGCTCACACAATTTAATTGTAGAAAGGTGGGGTGTTCGGGTTCCAACTTCGGTCTCTACATGTAAAATGCAATATCCCTACCAACTGAGTTGAGCAAATGCAAAATTTATATACTTTGTCAAAAAAATAGTTAAATTTTTTAATTTATTGACACTGCAGTGTATATATGAAGCATGTGCTAAATAATTATACACTAACGGTGAGGAGGGTGGTTTTTTGTTGAACGGTGGGAGGCAGGCTTCAGCTTGGTGGCGCACCATTGTTGCCTTGCGTGAGGAGTCTTGGTTTCGTGACCATGCCTAGAGGTTGGTGGGGAATGAGAAACATATTTATTTTTGGTCGGATTTGTGGGTTGGTGGGGTGCCCTTTAGATATAGATTTAGTAGATTGTATGAGCTGTTGATGTCAAAATGGGCGTCAACTTTTGATATAAGTCAGTTGGAGTGGGGGGAGAATGGTGAGACGTGGAAGTGGAAGCGGAGGTTGTTTGTATGAGAGGAGGAGTAGGCGCATGAATTATGTTTTTTGCTTCAAAATGTGACTATGCAGGTTGATAACGTAGACAAATGGCTATAGACGTTGGAGAAATCAAATGCTTACTATGTTCGTAGTGCTTACAATCTTATGACTTCTCAGCCTATAACGGAAGCTCAAGTGGATGTGAAGTTACTTTGGCATAAGGATATCCCTCTGAAGGCTGTGGTTTTTGCTTGGCGTTTGTTTCGAAATAGTTTACCATCAAAGGATAATTTGTTTCAGCGTGGTGCAATAAATCATGACTTTTGTCTATGGATTTCTGAAAACTATCAATCACCTTTTTTTTCATTGTTCGATTTTTGGGTCGGTTTGGAACTACATTCTTCAATGGATTGGCATTACTATGGTTCTTCCGTTCTCTGTTTCAGATCACTTCAACCATTTCGGTTTTGGTGGTGGTGGTCCTAGGGTGCGACACTCAATTATATACGTCATCTGGTTTGCTACTGTGTGGGAAATATGGAAAGAAAGAAATAACAGGATTTTCAACGACAAACAATGCTCGATTTTGCGTATGGTGGACAAAATTAAGCTACTGACCTTCTTGTGGTTGAAGGAAAAATTGTGTAACTTTCCCTCAATTACCATGGTTGGTGGCTTAATCCCCTAGCAATGTTGGGCTATGGTTAGATGTTGTTTCTTTCATTTTTTGTTATTTGTTTTTCCTTTTTTTTTCTTCCTTTTCACGTTTTGTACATATTGTTTCAGACTTGGTGTTTTTCCTTCGCACACCTTGTGCTAGGAAGGCATCTTTGAGTTGGTCATATATATTACATTTTAGCCTCTTCAAAAAAAAAATTATACACTAACAAAATATATTAATTAAACTCATGTTAATTATGTGTTTTTAACTCATTAAATAATTTCCCTAAAAAAAAACTCATTAAATAATTGACAATAAATCATTTGATACTTATTTTTGGTAGATGGAAGAATTGGCAAAGTCATCGTAAATTTATACCCATAAAGTGGAGATGTTGGGGTTCGAATCCCGGTAATAACGTTCGGTTTAACAATTCGACATTTTTATCAGTTGAGCTAAGACTTGGACATTTGATACTTTTTTTCTATCGATCGTATATATTAATTAACCTCAAATTTTTTTTATCATTTATTGGTATAAAATAATATCATCAAATTTTTTTACAAAACTTTTATCATATTGATAAATAATGATGAATGGTTCCCTAAAAAAATATGATAAAGTTACTTTCTCAAGTAAAAAAAAAATTCTACATTTAATTAATTCTATATTTGGATTTAAAGTTTGTTTAACAAAATTACATTAAGCCATCATGGATTTTGTAAAAGCTAAACTTTCGAGTTTTAGTAAAATCCCATCAAACCAAGTGGGTGATTTCAAACATGTATTAAAAATGTGAATTTGTTGACTTGCTAAACTTATGCTTAGTGTATGTTTGGTTTTTACTTTTTAAAGTGGTCAAAATTGATTCTAGATATTTAGAATTAGTTTTATCATGTTTTTCAATATAATTGTTTTTTCTGGTAAAACTGTTTCTACATAATGCTATTATTTGTACTTTTTGACTTCTTAAATTGATTTTATCTTTACATTTATTATGACAATCCACCTTTAACGAAAATTTGCATGTTTCCACTTTTAAACTTCTAATAAATTAGTTGCCCTCACACATAAAATCTTATGATCCTAGCAATGGGATAAAGTCTGCAAAACCAAAGGGAGCATATAAAATCTATGTGCTTGTTGAAATCATTTCATTACATAACTCGGTTCGCAACCTTCTCCTTCTGAGTTACTATAAATCTAGGATTAGAGGAGTTTATAAGCAATTGGACAATCATCAAACTCGTGATCTTTTTTCTTTTTTCTTTCATAGAAGCTTACATCAATAGCAGATCAAGATATTATCTCAAGAGAAGATGTTTTAGTATCATGAAAAGGGAAATTCTTTATGCATGCGTCTCTTTCAATCTAATGATCCTTGTAATCATAAAGAGTTTGCAACTACTCATTATTCCTTCTATTGGGACTATTATGCAAAACCAACTCTTCATGTTCGTTTCAATGGAAGAGGTAAAAAGTGTTATATTTTCTACGTATTCATACGATGCTTGGTTTTCAGCCAATATTTTTCAAAACTTATTTACACATTGTTAGTCATGATATTTGGAAAAGGCTAAAATATGGTACTCGTCCCTGCAAATATGCCTCGTTTAAGTTTTGGTTCCTGTAAAAAAAAAATTGTTTTTGGTCCCTGCAATTTTTTTTGTTTTTTTAAATAGTCCCTCCAGGGACTATTTTCACAAACAAAATTTTTTGTAGGGACCTGTTTAAAAAAACAAAATATTTTGCAGAGACCAAAAACTACAAAATGGGTTCAGTCATCATGTGACACGTATGCAAATCATCACAAAAATGGGGTCAGGGACTATTTTAAAAAACAAAAAATTTTGCAGGGACCAAAAACAAATTTATTTTTTTACAAGGACCAAAACTTAAACGAAGCATATTTGCAAGGACGAGTGCAATATTTAAGCCCTTGAAAAATGGGTGCTGATGTGTCTTCCACGGGTGTTATTGGCCTCTGCTTACCGATGTTAAGATTTCAAGGTGTTTTTTGAAATTTGTAAAAAATCCTGAAATGTTTTATACAAGACTTCCAGAAATATAAATACGAGTATTTCAAAAATTTATTCAAATCGAGAAATATTTTATAGACCTCTCCGAGGAAAAAATATACACATCAAAAATGTTTTAAGTGGTTTTAGTGGAAATAAATATCTTAATGTTATGTGAGAGTGAATTCTTAATAGATTAGAAAATGTTGAAAGTGAGGGTGAAAAATCAATGTATAGAAAGTTAAATTGAAAAAGGGTAAAATTGAATTATTTTTTTTGTGTGTGATTTGTACAGGTGAAAGTACATATGTAGGGGTATATCGCAAAATTTTCACTATACAACTTACTTTTTTTTGGACTTCGGTTAACCTAAGCCCATACAGTAGGCCCATATAACCTAAGTTGTTTCTGTAACCCTAAATAAATACATTGCTGCCGCACCACATCTTTCTTCATTATTCTCTCTTCCATTGTTCTCTTATTTCTCTACATCATTTATCATATCGATCCTTCACACCTCCATTGTTTTCTTCTCTCTTTCATCCTATTTATTGTCAATCCTCCCTCTACTTCTTCTATTTGTATCATACACCTATTTATTCTCTTTTTTTTTTAAACTACAAGGTTGCCGCAGCCAACTTTGCCCAAATTGACACCGCGCCGTACCGGCCGCTTTCCCCTTTCATACCACACCGACGCAACTGGGCATGATGTAGGCGTTTCAGCCGCGCCATCCGCTTTTTATAATAGAGGTTGATAAATCCATCTTGATCTAATTTTTATAGCAAGTTTCACAGGATTCAATTTTATAGATTTACTATTTGCCTAAATTTTAGATCTTCTAACAATCAAAGTAATCTAATTTAATTTTTGCGACTCTTTGATGGATTTTTTTTATGGTTTTGAAGAGTTTTACTTCACAATGGATGAGAACGATAATTCACAATGATCTGATATTCGAGGTAAATAATTTTCTATCTCTTAATATATAATATTTAATCTTGTTTTGTAAATTCGTTTGATCTTTTTTAATTTTTATACTCGCAAACAATCAACATTAACACCAACACATATTGATTGTACGATTTTTCCCAAGCAAACAATGCTCTATTAGATCACAATTCCTCAAATTCAATCAACAATGAACCCTAAATAACAACCAACATCCACACACCATTTCTTCAGAAAAATAATTCAAACTAAATATTTTTTTCTTTTCTTTTTGTCATAGTATATAATCTTTTCACACAAATTCTATCAGAAAAATAATTCAAACTAACAAATTGACAAAATCATCAAAACTAACACAAAAAAAAAAAACAAAAATCATTATTCTGTTAGTAATTGAGGTAACACCTAAGTGAATGAAGAAAAAAAATCAATTATTTGAATCAAAATGAATTGAAGAGAAAATAAATAAATAAATAATATTTTAATTATTCTATTAATATATAATTGAAGCAACACCTAAACAATTCATAGATTTAGCAAATAAAATAAAACTATTAATCAAATCAAATTGAAATTGAATTGAATTCAATTAAGGGTTTGAGTTGAACTACCTTGAAGCAAATCAACAACAAGAGATTCTCAAAGGTTCTTCTACTATAATTTTTTTGATTGAATCCAAGATTCAAAGAAAAGAAAATAACCAATTTTTTTTTGGTTGTGATTTATATAAAAACTATTATGAGAATAATTATTATATAATTGAATGTAAATTATATAATAATATTTTGGTCAAAAAATGATAAATATAATAGATTTTTATTTTTCTTTTGTCAAAAGAAATTTATTGTTATTTATGGTGGTTTTAACAAAATAATATTACTTCCCTAAAAAATAATATCGCTTTTTGGTCAAATAAAATTATATTATGATGATAAATAACAATAAGTTTCAGCGGCAATTTATTGAAAGTAGGTAGTGTTTCTCCATCATCATCATCATCAAGAATGGGTTCCTCTATAGGTCTGGGAGAATGAGAGTGACTTTGATTTTCACAACATATGTGACAATGTCGTTGTTCTCTTCCTTCGCCATTGAAATTTCAAATGCAGGGAAGAGTTTTTGTTAGTGATTTGATTAATTGTATAGAAGATGAAAATGACGAGGTGAATGAATCCTAGCAAGCTATTGTGCGTGCATGCATTGCATTTGAGTTCCTAAGACACTTAATTTGGGGACAATTGTTTGTACTAAATTAATTTTTCTTGTTTTTTTATGAAGAAAAAAAAAACTATATTCATTCAAATTGCAAATTGCAATTGATAGAGTACATCATTCAACATTGCTTAGAACCTAAAATAAATCTGATAACACACTCACAACACTCAAATTAATAGCATACAAATGCCTACAAATAATACAATAAAATTAAAGATGGACGAAATATTCATGGCTCCGAATATGCAATGTTGATGTTCAGATCATTGATTGAATAATTGATCTTCAGTAGGAATCAAATGTACACAGGAACAAGATGGAATATCAAACAACGACATACAAGCATCAAACAATACAGCGCCGCACTCAGACGACGAAATCACAAAGAAAAAACCTAGATCTATATGAAATTCACTTTTTTAGATTGAAATAGAGAGAAAAATACAAAGAGATGTGATTTCGGGTCAAAATTGATTGAAAACCACCCCCTCAATAAAAAAATGGAAGAAAAAAACTATTGAAAAAATTAGGGGCAATTTGTTGGACAATAAAAAAAATGGACGACAAAACATACTAAAAAAATTAAGGTTAACTTGTTGGAGAGGGAGAAGTTAGAGAGAAAGAGAACTCTGATTTTGTTAGTAGCCCTTAAATAGTTTATTTTTCTTAAAAATAATAATTGATGTTTTCATTAAAAATTATTGAATAGAGATTCTTAAGAAAGACTCAGTAAACTTTTTAGGAATCTCTATTCTCTATTCAATAATTTTTAATGGAAACATCAATTAATATTTTTAAGAAAAATAAACTATTTAATGGGTACTAACAAAATCATAGTTCTCTTTCTCTCTAACTTGTCCCTCTCCAACAAGTTGACCTTAATTTTTCAGTATGTTTTTTCTTCCATTTTTTTATTGTCCAACAAGTTGCCCTAATTTTTTCAATAGTTTTTTTCTTCCATTTTTTTATTGAGGGGGTGGTTTTCAATCAATTTTGACCCGAAATCACATCTCTTTGTATTTTTTTCTCTATTTCAATCTAAAAAAGTGAATTTCATATAGATCTAGGTTTTTTCTTTGTAATTCATCGTCTGAGTGCGGCGTTGTATTGTTCGGTGCTTGTACGTCGTTGTTTGATATTCCATCCTGTTCCCGTGTTCATTTGATTCCTACTGAAGATCAATTATTTAATCAATGATTTGAACGTCAACGTTGCAGATCCGAAACCATGAATATTTCGGTCATCTTTAGTTTTATTGTATTATTTGTAGGCATTTTGTATGCTATTAACTTGGATGTCATGAGTTTGTTATCAAATTTATTTTAGGTTCTAAGCAGTATTGAATGATGTACTCTGTTAATATACAATTTGAATGAATATAGTTTTGTTTTTTTCTTCTTCTTAAAAAAACAAGAAAAATTAATTTAGTACAAACAATTGTCCCCAAATTAAGTGTCTGAGAAACTCAAATGCAGTGCATGCACAAATAGCTTGCTAGGATTCGTTCACCTCGCCATTTTCATCTTCTATACAATTAATCAAGTCACTAACAAAAAACTCTTCCCTGCATTAGAAATTTCAATGGCAGAGGAAGAGAACAACGACATTGTCACATATATTGTGAAAATCAAAGTCACACTCAGTGTCCCAGACTCAGAGGAACCCATTACCAATGATGATGATCGAGAAACACTACCTACTTTCAATATATTGTCGCTGAAACTTATTGATATTTATCGTCATAATGTTATTTATCATCATAATATAAATTTATTTGAACAAAAAACAATATTGTTTTTTAGGGTAGTAATATTATTTTGTTAAAACCACCATAAATAACAATAAATTTCTTTTGACAAAAGAAAAATAAAAAAAACTATTATATTCATCATTTGTTGCCCAAAATATTATTATATTATTTACATTCAATTATATAATAATTATTCTCATCGTAGTTTTTGTATAAATCTCACCCAAAAAAAGATCAGTGTATTTTCTTTTCTTTGAATCTTAGATTCAATCAAATTTCTTTATAGTAGAAGAACCTTCGAGAATCTCTTCTTGTTGATTTTGCTTCAAGGTAATTCAACTCAAACCCTTGATTGAGTTGAATTCAATTTCAATTTGATTTGATTAATAGTTTTATTTTATTTGTCAAATCTATGAATTATTTAGGTGTTGCTTCTATTTTTAGTGGAATAATGAAAATTTTTATTTTTTTTATTTTTCTCTTCAATTCGATTTGATTCAAATAATTGATTCATTTTTTTTCTTAATTCACTTAGGTGTTACTTCAATTATTAACGGAATATTGATTTTTGATTTTCTTTTAGTGTTTGTGATCAATTTCTTAGTTTGAATGATTTTGCTAATAGAATTTGTGTGAAATGATTTTGCTAATAGAATTTGTGTGAAAAGATTTTCTGTTTTTTTGAAGTTCGTAATTTTGTTTGAGCACTTTTCACTTATGTCTGTGTTTTTTATTTTAAACTTTTTTAATTGATTCATTTTTCTTCTTCTAAATCTATGAATTTATTTGTGTGCTGCTTCAATTTTTTTTTTTTAACAAACAAAAATTGATTATATTAACACTGCTATAGCAGTCATCTCAGCACAAGGTGTATCAAAAAGGCTACTAGAAAAGATACAAGCGGTTAACAAATGCCTAAACAAGTCAATGGACTCGACCACCACAAATGATCACCAAACAAAAAAACAACCTTTTTGGCTTTTATCCACCACAATGAATGATATTTTACTTTATCTAATAATTGAGCTATGGAATTTTCTTTTTGCTTCAATCATTAACACAATAATAAAAAAAAATTATTTTATCATTTTTTTTTGGTAATTTTAATTTTACTGTTCATGATTTTATTAATGGATTTTGTTGATTAAATCAAATGTATTTGAAATAATTTTGATGATGGATCTTTATTTATGATGCTACAAATGCTTCAAGGACATTATTTAATTAAGGAATATACAAAAGGAAATTTTGTCTTGAAAATAAAGTCAAACACATGTCAAAGTCATAACTACAAAATTTAAAATGTAAAAATTATCACTTTTGAATTCTTAAACAATGCCGTAAAGACACTTACTACCAAATTTTGGTTTAGTTGTTCCTTCTCGTTTTAACATTTTTTGTCTATTTTATTTACAAATTTAAGTATAGGTTATGCTACTATTATGACACTCTTTGTAATGTTCTTTCTACTAATGAATTTAAGGTCATTCCTTCCAACTTTATTGAATAATAATATTTTTTCAGCATGTATCGTCCAATCACCTAGTTGATTATGATAGTGTTAGAAACGACTATAAAGTGATTCAATTCACACTTGGAATACCGTATGACGTTAAAGCCCCGCCTATTTCTTCTAGGAGATAAATAGCATAAGTAGTAACTATTTGAGGAAATTTCATTGATATTCCTCAACCTTTTAGGAACATTGAACAAATGTAAATGGATAGAGTCTCTCATTGATTTGGTTTTGGAATAAGTATGTACACCAACATACTTAGTGTTATTTGACTTCAGAACTGAATCTTTCATTACAACACTCATACTTCTCTTACATAGATGATAGCTTTATGGTCCGGAGACACTTGGTGATATTGAATGGGTATATTGCTTTCATCCTCATGAAATAAACTCTTCATTATTGGGTCCTTACCTTATCTTAAATATCCTATCAAAGTGGGGAAGAATTAAGGGCAATATACGTATTGTTAAGAATAAAAGAAGACGGAGAACTAGCTTGACTTAACTTAAATACCATTGATGAGATTGGTGTTGCAATCGAGAGATGTGACACATTTCATAACGAAAGTATTCTTTCAATTGGATGAACAAATTGTTAATTTTTTTCATTGGTTTCTCCAAAGAGATATATGATCATGGCTATTAGGATTCTACTTGTACAAAAATTGACCTGTCGAATGCTCATGTTACAATTATGAGTAAGGATATGTTGAATTAAGAACATGTATGAAACATGTATTTTGATTTATCAGTTTATTTTTGACGATTACTCTCAATTCACATGTTATTGTTTTTGGAATTAGAAAAAGTATCTTAAAAGGAAAAATCACCACCATAACGTTAATTCATAGGGGTTTTAACAAATATTTTTAATAATTATAATTTATGCATAATTTCTATGCATTTTGATACACTATTTCACAACAAAATAATTTTTTATTTATTTTAAGAACCACAAAAATTTGATTAATATTCTTCTTTTTATTCATAAATTTCTATTTAAATAAAAAATTTGACTGATGCTAAAAGAATTGTTTTATTTGGTTTTTAAGGGGAAAAAAATTTTAGGACCGTCCAATCAAACAAAAAGTCGACCCGAACCTTAGAAAACTTTGTTATATAATTAATAAGATATCACCATAATGTCAAAATATAATTATTTTTTGGTTGATAGACAAAATGATAAGAGTCGATGAAAAATCACACACACAAGAGAAAGACTCGGGGTTCGAAAGTTTTGCCTAACAATTTCAGCATTTTTATCAGTTGAGCTAAGACTTATAGATGTCAATATATAATTACACGCCTGCCATCTCTTTTGTTAAAATATAGACTCCTTGTCCCTCTTATGCAAAATATATTATAAAAAAAGTTCACTCCCCTCCTATAAGAGAAACTTGAATTATATTTCATCGTTTGTGTTATAAACTACATGTTCCTCCCTTGATAATTCTTATTTTATTTCTAATAATCTAGCGAAAATCCAACACAATCTGAAGAAAAATAGTATTGCATGTTTATTTTAATACAATCAAAATAAAAACGCATATTTTTCTCTATTTTTGATTCACAATTTCATTAATATCTAGTTTTAAACTATCCCTTAAAAAAAAAATCTAGTTTTAAACCATATTATAAAATATAAAAAAAAAATACAAAATAAAATTAAAATATGTGACAAAATAATTAAAGCCGGTAAATATGGCTATTTAAAAGTGAATTTTATATTCTAAATTATAAAGTTAGTAGATGTATAATCCCAAACGACTTTATGTATTGTCGACTGATCCTACAAACCAACATAATTCTTTTCAGCGTACTTTGTCCACTCACTCACACGCTTTCTGAGAAACTTCTCAGGCCACCCATCCTAAAATTGCTCTAAGTCAAGCACACTTAACTATGAAGTTCTTATGTAATGAGCTACCGAAAAGAAGATGCAACTTGTTGCTATAGGTAGTACCAAACAATTCTTATAAGTCTTTCTTCAACCATGTAGTCACATACCTGCACGGCCTCAAGATCTCTCTAATTCCGATGTGATTCGGTTCGTCTAAAAGATGTCGGAAGCCGCTCATTATCATGCCTTGTGCACCGGCAACCACTCTCCGCCCTCTCTACTCTAGTATCACTTTTGTTAATCCACAAACAATGATGAACACCTCCAATAATAACACATGAGCACACAACCTTACGGGCATAAAATTGCACTTCCCTCAAGGATTTACCCGTATACCTACACAAATCCTCCAAAATATAACAAGTTAACTTGGATCTTTAACCGGCCATTTTGTAAAAGCTCAACCTTAAACGATTTTTAATTGAATCTATTCTTATAAACTAACGATTTTTATTATATTCATCGATAGAAACAGTGATTATCATATATATGGAAGCCATATACACCATCCGATCAATATTATAAACAAATATTCATTTTTTAGGTTTATTTAATAAATGATGTATGTGGTTATATAGACTATATAAATTATTTATTGAATGAACCTAACAAATAAACTTTTGCTTATATTAGTGACAAAAGAGTGTATATCATTGAGATGTGTTTTTGTAGATATCCCTGCTGTATAAAAATCACATTTTCACTAAATAGTCCTCAATATTGTTGCCTTTAAGTGAGTATACAACCTCTATTATTAAAATTGTATCATAATGTCCCCCATTATTCTATGTGTTACATAATGTGTCAACTCACCAACATTAACAATGCGTGAGATAATGTGTCGACTTAACAATGATTTTTTTCTTCATCAATAAGATTGACTTAGGAATATGTTAATAATGTTACCCTATGACCCACTTGAGAAAGTCGAGTGGTATTGACTTGGGATTTGAGAGTGTGCCTCTCCTTAACATTTCAAGTTCGATTCTCTTGGTGTCAATTTGGGTGAGATAATTTAGCTTCTTAAGGAAAGGTTGGAATACTTTTCTCTTCCCCCTTATGCAATACAAATGTGGATCCCCTATGCAATACTAATGAGAATTTGTAGAAGTAACAAATAATAGAGTTAGCTAATGGTGGTTTCTTAGTTTTTCAAAGAGACAATTTGTTTTTTAATTGGAAGAGACAAAGATACCAATTTGATTAATGTTGCGCAATGACAAATTTGAAATATGATAAAATAAGGGACTAACTTGAAACATGGGACAAAAGTCAGACAAAGTTTGTTATAGACTCTCCTTCGATTTCACAAAACAATAACGTTCAATAAGGGGAGGTACACCCCTCCTTGCAAGATCAAGAACAGCCAACTGATTGAGAATTTGATTAGAGTTTAGTTTATAACTTCAACAAATTGGATCAATTTCACAATTCTGATCAGATATTTCATTACTAGCTTAATCCTTCATAGCCCTATTCTCTACAAACGCCAACAAAATTAGGGTTTATAGCAATTAGCAGCCAACAGTAGAAATCATTTTACGCACAAAATTAGGGTTTCTAGCAATTGGCATCCAACTGATTTAAAGTATTTACGCATAAAAAACGATTAAGTTGAACAATGGAAAATAAAATAGAAGATAAAAACACTTTCATGATCAATTCAAAACATCACAACCACAATTCACACCAGAAAAACAAAACCTATGTTTAAATTCAATAACGATTTAATTTCTAAGGTAAACATTAAAGCTCACGATTCTATTTCATTCCTCAGGTTCGACTTCATTGCCATTAAAAGCCCAACTATTCCTTTGACGAACTTCAGCCTCTTCCTCGGGCGTAAAATCATTATCAACACCAAAATAGTTTCTCACATACCCAACGCTCTTGTTCTTAATCCGATCCGCAACAACCCCAGTCAAAAGCTCAAAAAGACTCTCCATATTCAAGTAATGCACTGCAAGAAGAAACTCCTTCAACTCATCGTTATTCAGTTCCTCGACGGAGAATTCTTTCTCCTTGCCATCGTCTGAGAGAGTTTGGTATTCAATGATCTTGTTGATGTGGCTGGAGGAAACGTTGAGGAGAGGAATGATGGAGACGTCGGCGTCGCCTTCACCGATGATGGCTTGAACAGTTTTCATGTTCTTGGTGAGAGTTGGTGAGGCTTCAAAAACCACGCCGTCTGAGGTTTTGAGAGAGATCGTGTTTGATGACTCCATCTCCATCGTAATGTTAGGTTAGGGTTTGGACTTTTGGAGGAAAGGGAAAAGTTATCTGTGGCAAATAATTGTATTCTATTGCTCATTTTATAGACGATTTTTTTTTTTTAATGATCTTTTTTTCCTAATAATTAAATATTTTCTTGAAAATTTCTTTATCTTTTTCTTCGTGGACTAACTTTTCACAATGTAATCTATAACAAATTTTGATCAGTCTAATCATACTCTTAAACAATTTTTTTTTATATTGCTGTAGTTAAAAAAGATAAGAAATTTTGTTACATTTGTTATATTATTGTTCTAATTGAAAAAGATAAAAATTAAATATGGTTTGTTGAGTTTGTTACAATTGAAAGTCATAAATATCTATATTTTTAATTTTTAATTTATATAAAATATCGTTTGTAATTTATACACAAAATTTCTATAAAATATTGTTGATAATCTTCATGTGTTAGTACAATAAAAAGAGCAAAAAGATGGGCACGTGAGTATCTGTCTTTCCGCTAGTTATAAATAAATTTTTTATGAAATTTAGATTTTGATTAAAATTATATGTATAGATGTTTGTGACTTTTTTTTTTTGAACAAGCCAAAATGAGATATATTAACAAAAGTTTTGTACCCCTAGCACAAGAAGTGCCAAAAGAAACAAAACAAAGTTACAACAAAGTTCCGATCAAAACAGAAAAGGAAAACAAAAAGAGCAAATCAGCCAATCCCCAAATAAACAAAGGGACGCTGCCACCACATATGAATGTAAACACTTTTCAGAAGTTTTCTCTAAGAAATGAAATCCATAACCAAAGTGTATTAAAAACGATGAGTTGTATATAGCTACTTTGCTTGAAAACTAATTGAAATGAAAATGTATCAACATGGCCTGATATATTTGTACATTTTGGTATGTACTATATTATGAATACAGATCGATTGCAGTGACAAAATGTTGTGGCTACATCAATCGGTAAATGTTGATGGTTATATTAAGACAGGGCCTTTCAATACAAGTATACAACTTGAAATTATAACCGTCCGATCATCAACACACGGCCGAGATTACAGTCCTTAGGAAATGCGGACCGCATATCATGACATTGAAGGTTAATTTTTTATGGGTTGACGTTTGCATCTTATTTTGGTTTTAGCATTTTTTGTTACTTTGATCTAGATCATTAATCTTATTCTACATATTCTTTGACAGGACCTCTCATTTCCAAAAGAACTTTGAGTCAAACACATTGTTGTTGGATGGAAAAAACAAAAGATAAGAGACTCGAGTGTTACAAATAAATAAGATAAATGACTCTTGAAGTAATTTTACCAAAAAAATGTTTTTTGTCGGCTGTAGGAAGGGATTTGTGAGGATATCTTGAAGGGTTGGCAAATTCTGAAAATATGTTGAAGTATTTAGACTGTAGAGCAACATCCATTTGGTCAAGAACTGAAAAAAGTGAATCTAGTGATTAATGTTTCATTTTTGCATGGTTAAACTGCTATATGGAAAATGCTTAATCAAGCGAAAAACACTGTCCCGAGAAGATCACGAGGCTTAACAATGCATTAAATCATAAAAATTTCTGCATGCAACTTCAATATAATCACTGTTGAAGCTGTTAGTGCTGTAAAACTACATAAGATCAACAAAGTGTTGCTAACCAAAAATAAGAGACCTCAAAGCCATCCTATAAGTCAAGTTTCCGAAGAAAACATCATATCTAGTGACCCTAGCTAGTTCATGTCGTGGTGTTACATGTGCGTCGGAGCTAGGCTTTTTGTCGGTGGATGACATTAGCCTTTCTAGTCCACAACAAATTCTTGCAGCACCACTTTGTAGAGAATTTTGGAAAGGAGGAAACTATGATAACCGGCTTGGTTCAAAACTCAGCTCACAATGTAATCCAATATTAAGTTTCTTTATCCAGGTTACTACCCTAGCCTAAATTTTTGTCTTTTTTGTCTTAATGCCAATTTCTTTTATATAGATTGAATTGAAATATATAAACTACAAAATTCTGCATGAATCTATTTTTTAAGGAAGGGGATTAATTTCGGTGTAGACTTTGATCTTATTCAAATATTTTATTATTTAATAGATGTTGCATATGTTGGTGTTAAATCTTAGTATCTATCACCTTCATTGCCATTTCTTAACTGTCATTTAATATTTTGCATTTCATTTTCTTATAATTTGGGATTTCATTGTTGACTGTTTTTCATAAGGTAGTTCCATAATGGGGCTACTTTTGTAAAAGTCGATAACATTTTAAATCCGAAGGATGGAAGGCCAGCATTGTTGATTCAAGGTATATTGCTTATGCTACTCGTCCATTATAAAAGATCATAGGTTGTTATTTTAAATTTTTAATTATATTCTGTATCTTTTGGAACGTACTACTTTCTAAGTACTTGCTTCTAAATAAGTACATACATAAATATGTTTTAGTTGATTTAATTTCATGTGGTTAACATTACAAGTTTACAACCTAGTTGGTTCTTTCAGTCACTCTCTTTCTATTGTTATCTTCACCTACTTACATGAAGGTTCAACATTATGTAAAATAAGACCAAAAACAGAAAATTTGCTATCTTTTCTCTTTCTTGTTCCCAGGTTGCATTTTTCTTACTAGAAAACTGTTTGTTTGTGTTGATCAGGACAAGTACTAAAAGCATTGGACTTCTGTCTTATACATTCTTGATGCGAGCACAGCTTGACAGAATTTGAGAAATGCTTGTTATAGCGACAAGTTGCATTGCGAAATACTCACTTTAGTAATTAATGTGGCAGATTTACAAGTAAAAGTAATTACTTTACTCCACACAAGCTTCCCATGTATTGTTAGTGGGTGCTTTTTAAGTTCTTTTCAGAAGCAGAAATTGTGAAACAAATCAGTTTCAAAAAATTTCCCATCATTAATTTTAATTAGATCATTATTTCAGAACATATTGAATGATTGTATACTTTGAGTTTTCAGCTTCATTATTATAATGTTGCCATCTAAGTAGACTAAGCATATATATCACTCCAAAGATTATGATTGATTCTTTTTTAATAGTCTTCTCTCTTTGGCAGTTTGATGTGTACACATATTTAACCATGCAAAAATGAAACATTATGATAGATTGGATATGAAAATTTGGTAATATTCAAATAATTGATATGATAATGCAAATTCTGATGAAATGCTCTCTCACTCTCTGCAAATTTTATGATAGATTGGATACTACTTATGATTTTCAATTTTTAGGGGTATAATAAACCTTGTTTTTGATACATACAAAGAATATTTGCATGTATTAAAGAAAATAAACCTTGTTTATTAGTCAGGTAGCATATTTGCATACATACAAAGAAAATAAACCAACTCTTGTTTACAAAAACATCTCAATTGAGAAAATGCAAATTGTCATTGATCAACGGTTGAAGAAAAAAGCTTCACTTATAGACGAATGTTATTTGACGTTAAAGACTTGCACACAATTTTTTGTGTATTTCAAATTCTGCCTTTTATTCTGGTATGCTTTGATTCTATTACATAATTTTGAATATAAAACAAGAAATAAAAGCACAAAACTAAGAATGGATGCATATATATTTCATGTAAAATGTAATGGAAAATAAACAAAGATTGGTTGCTCAGTAGACTATCAAGCGAGGTGAGGGCCCAATAATGAAGAGTTTAGTCCATGATTCTTTTACACCGAGTTCACCCAAAACTGAAATGTGAAATGTAGATATCTTTGTATCATTTAAGATGAAAGCAATAGACTCATTCAATATCACCAACTCTCCTACTGACCATACCAAATAACTATCAAATAAACCAACTAAGTCAGAGGGTATGGGTGTTGTAATGCAAGACTCGCTACAGAAGTCAAATGACACCAAATGGTGGATCTGATTTAATATCATCCAACCAATGTGACACTCCATTTATGTAAACTTTATTTTTATTCTTTAAATAAGATGGAGGCATATCAATATTAATTTTCCTCCAAGAGTTACTTCTTATGTTATATATCTCCCAGAATGAAACACAAGAGGCAGGAAGATGATGAACATACCCCCGATAAAGCTCTGGGATAGAACTAGACTGGGAGGAATGACCTTGAATTCGTTGGTAGTTGGGTTCCACAATATAAGTTTCACATTGCGATGGTAGAAAGTACGGAGACAGAGAGTGCCATTAATACTTGAACCCAAAATTTCAAAACCAGATTCATCCTTATTTGAGTCATCATCATCCTCCTCTTGAAATAGTAGTTCGTTTTCTTCATCCTCTGGAAAGAGAATACAAACCACACTCTTGATCTCTTGTTATATGTAAGAGGAGAGATGTATCATCACCGTAATTAATAAGAATAACCCTTTGACAAGAAATTGTTCCGGTACATAGTCATGAAATAACGGTTGTCAAACGGGAGGGACCATGATTTACGTACGCATTCAAATCGCTTTAAAGATTTAATAGGCAGTTTCGACATAATAGATAAGGCAATATCATCTGGTATATAATTGCTAACCTGAACATTTTCTGGTGTCATCGGTGAAATCTTCATCTCCAGCGCGAAAGAAAACACGGGTTATCCTTAGTTTAGTGTGAGAGCTGCGCTGCTAGGGCTTCTGGAGAAGTGCTCTTGTGGGCTTTTATTTTTTATTTGGCTTAATTGCAGTTTTAGCCCCTTAACTTTTCCAAAGTTGCGATTTTGGCCCCCTAAGAAAAAAAACTTCAAAATAGCCCCCTAAGTTTTGCAACTGTAGCAGTTTTGGCCCCCAAGGCTGATATTGACTCGGTCTACGCTGACGTGGCACCCTAAGTGAGGTGCCACATGTTATTTTTTTTCCCTTGGGGGCCAAAACTGCTACAGTTGCAAAACTTAAGGGGCTGTTTTGTAGTTTTTTTTCTTAGGGGGCCAAAATCGCAACTTTAGGAAAGTTAGGGGGCTAAAACTGCAATTAAGCTTTTTTATTTTTATTTTTTAAATGCTAATGAGTGTCTTAGTAAGGGCACTTTTTAAGAATTTATGCATTCAATGCATCGAAAATTGGAATATCGAGCTTTTTCAATGAATAGGTTTTCAATTGAGTATCTTTAAAAAGTGTCTTAGGACACTAGTTAACAAGACTTTTTTTTTAGATTTTGCTCATAACATAACATGATATAATTTTTTACGTCAATATGAGAGTTTTGGTCTATTGTGTCTTTTTTTTTTTTTGTTTAAGTCAAATCAACCTTTGACGTGGTAAATAGGCATGGCAATGAGGCAAGGATGGAATAGGTTATACCTTTCCCGTCCTTCGTTTCTGATTGTCATATGCTTACCTGTTGTCCTACTCGTATCTAACGGGGATAAGAAATTAAATCTCAACTCTGTATCCGCTATGAAATCAACCTTTTTTTTGTAGAGGACACCGTAATTTTGTTAAAACTTTATAATATAGTTTTTATCAAAATTAAAAGTGCCAAATAGGGATAGTTAAAATGACTAGCCTCAATATAGTTTAAAAAAATAAAATAAATCCTTACATCACATTTTAACTAGACTCTAGGATTTATTTTATTTTTTTAAATAGGGATAGTTCCAAATATTGTGGTATCAAGATTAGTACTAAGATTCTCAACAACAAAAAACGATCTTAGCAAAATTGACCGGTCATAATGCTACATAAATGGTCCTTTAGTTACCATGTAAATAAGATGCCTGGAAACTATCCCAAAAAGGGTGATGGATAGCAAGCACAAATGAGAAATTAACTTCTACTTAACTGAGATATTGATTCAACAATGTGATGTTGAAGCAAGGGTTGTATAGACTAATAATCTTTTAGGCAAATCCTTCAACAAAAAAAAAATCTTTTAAGCAAATGAAATGCTTCATTGTTGAGTAAAATACAAACGGTGGTTTCATAAGTTTATACAGTGCCCATAAATTATGAGCCATAATTTTCTTTTGATCCAATGATATAGTTCATCAATGTTGAAGAGGTGTTTAATTTCATTATTTAAAATCTGAATACAGCATTCTTTTTTTTTTGAAGGACTGAATACAGCATTCTTAAATCATCCTCAAAAGAGGGCTTGAACTGAGAGAGGAGAGACATAGGAATCAAAGAGGAAGGGAGGAGAATAAGAATGTGTAAATGGTGCACGATACTATTATGTGTATAGATGAAGCAAAATGTACTATTATTGATGCACCATGCACCATATTTCTTACTTGTGAATATTAGCCAAAGCCTGCAAAAAGAATTTATGAAACCGGTTTTCTGTTAAGAATTTGTGACATGGAAAACCAAATAAAAATTTCTGGATAACAAAGGACATGTGGTTCAATCAAACCTTGATTTAATTTATGTATTCTGATAAACTTAAGTACAATAAATCCCAAATTATATAGTAATAATAACTTTTTTAAGACCATTGAACTGTGCTTCCCTTCCTTTAGTGTGCTACTACAAATGCACTAGATGAACCTGTAAAGTGACGAAATGACCCTAATAAACCCTTTGCAGCTCCAAAATGTTTTATTCTGTATACACCAGGAGCTACATCCTGTGGTATTCTCCATTCTATTGTGGCTTTACTATGAGTACTGAGTTTGAAAGGCCTTGACCATTTGAAGCGCACACAAAAATCATCATCGTCATAAGCAGGAACCCAAGTATCCTTCCCTTGGAGATATTCCACCAGAGAAAATGTACCTTCGGTCATAAGGTCATTTCGAGGGCAAGCAGACCAAAAAGTAACAGAAACCGTATCACCTCTCTTAAAGGTGGAATTTTTTGGCACATCAGAACTACAATCCCCAAAACTTGCACCAAGAGGGGTTCCATCCATCACTACTGGTGTTAGTAAGCCTATTTGCTTATCCAGGAGGTCTGGTGGCTGCGGGCCTGATTCTACAGGCTGGCCGTTGATGAGAGCGCGTGCAAGCTTCTTGAATTCCTGAATGTATGCACTCAATGTGTGTGGACCATAAAGCGTGGAAGCACCCTAACAACATGAATAATTGAACTTAGAAAGTTGCACATAATAGTCATATGCTAGAAGAACAGTATTTTCATCTTAACAGAGTTTTGAAAAAAAGGTCTGCGACTGTGATCTTTGTCGAGACATCAACGTATAATATAACATTTCAATATGCCTGCCAATATTGCTTCATAGGAAGCACAAGGATGTAGAATCATGTAGAACTAGGATAGACAGAAGTAGACAAATACAAGTACTCTATATGCTAGGAAGGTCTGTCATTTCTTTTAGGTCTCCATCTCTGCGTGCCAATACAAAGATACTTATTTGATATTAAAAATAAGCATCACTCAGAGTAAACTTCAACAAATGTTTCATTTTCTCTTGCTACTGCAATCTAAAAAAGGTTCATGTCGCTCTCTACAAAAGTTACAACTGACCTCGTATCTTTGCACCTCGTACTCCTCGTATGTGGTCACATACTGTGAATAAGTATTGGTCAACCCTGCTATAACAACATGAATGTTGCTACCTAAGCTTTTGTCCCCACTTAGCACTGTCTTCACTGCATCACGAAGCCGCCTCCCAGCCATTGTTGTGAATTCTGTCAGAATTAAAACAATTACAACAAGCATGAAGCACCCAAAGATATACATAGGTGATAGGACAACTTGGATTATCTCACAAACACTTGTATGCATACATAGTAATCACGAATTTCCAAGGAAAAGAAAAATGACCATATAATAGCACTGCAATGTATTAAACAAGACATTTGGAGTACATTGGATCTTAAAGAAATTTGTTTGCACATAAAAAATTGAAAAAGACTCGAGCAACTAACAAGAAGCTATGATTTGAATTTGCACAAAGTAGTGCTGGAACCCAAATAGTCAAAATATCGTGATCAGGAATAGTTCAAGATATTCTTGTCTCTTCATTCTTAAAGACGTTCAACAGCTAAGAATGTATGATACACTATTTTTCATTGATTCGGTTTACAGACTACTCATTAGACCAAGGTCGTCGACACTTGAAACTTAACATTTTAAAATGTAAAGGACAGAAATTACAAAGTATCATAATTACAAGAAATTAAGAACCATACCTCCTGGTACACTAAGAATAAAAAACTGCCCAATTCGGAGGATTTGGATTGGAAGTATAGTAGGCTGCAAGGAACACAACGAAAGAAATCAGAATAAGTAAATGTTATCATAAATCATATTGTACCACAGAAGAAGAAAAAATGTAGACATACATATGGAAGTCATCAAATACATGTCTTGGAAAAAATTCATAATAACTGATGTATAGTACTCTCCAAAAAAAAACAACAAAACTTTATTGAAATTAATTGAATTTACTAAAGTGGACAAGCCAAGTATCAGGTCATGCAATGCTCTGCCATTACAAATTTACTAAAATGAATATTCATGTTGAGTGAAAGTTAACAACCTCTTAAAAACAGTCTCTATACCATTAATCTTCCCTCTCTTTTTTTCCTAATTAACCATAACTAATCTGAGCCTGGAGACTATAAGACATAATATTCAGCATAAAAGGGTAACTTACAGCCCAATCATATGGAAGCTTCATTTCACCAGTATCAAGCAAAATAGGCTTTGGCTGCTGACAGGCTATTTGTTCCTTGTCAGGCGTTTTCAGTAAATTACGGACCAGTTTCCAGAAAGGGTTCCCCTGATACACACAAAAAAGTAAGCATATATAAGAATACAAGTCTAGGATAATGGGTAAGCATATGGTATAAAAACATTTCTTACCTGATCATCACCTTGCTTAAAATCAAATGCTCCGGGTCCATCAGTTGTTCCAGCAGCAAATCCAAATCCCATTGCAGCAGGGCATGTCTTTACTACCTTAGAAGCTCCACTGCTAGAAACATTTACCTCGAGCTTGGAAAAATCTATGAAGGCATGTCGAAAATCCACCTTTCCTTTAATCTGTTCAGATGCTCCATTGAATAGCTCCACTGCTTTTTTAAACTGTCTCTCCCCTATAATACGTGTACTTTCAAATTCATCTGGGTAACTGCAAATTAGTTACAACAAGAGGTAATTTATAGTAATCGCTGGAAATTATGTATATTTGCAAAAACTACAGAAAACAAAGTATGTAATAAATAATTACCCAGGTCCCCGGCCATAGCATAACTCATTCTTCCCCCCACATGTGCTGTGATTGAAGTCACAAGGTAATCCAGTGTCTGTACAAAAGGCTCCAAGTACATTCGGACTAACATCACCACAATTTGATTGACAAAATGCAGATACAAATCTAGGTTTGTTAACCTGTCTAAGGGAACCTCTTACACGTCTAGCAACACTTGAAGTTTTGGTCGCTGGTCTACCGGGAGGAGATTGGAATGATGCAGCAAGTTCCAGTAATTCATGATCTATACCAATAAATTTCATGTGAGATTAAAAAATCATTTATTAAACATTGACATCAGATATCCCCTAAATCATATCCAAGAAAATATTATTCATTAAATATTATCACTTATATAAAGTAGGGTATCATTCAAGTATGTTTTGCCGACAATTCCATTGAAGTCAGCCTACATTGAGACTTTAAGAGGATAAGTAAACTTAAAAACACTAACGCCAGAACTGTGAAGTTGTGTAACTATATGATGCAACACAACACACCACCAAAGAACAAAATTAGTGCAAGTTGATGCACATTTCAAATGCAACAAAGACAAATAGATAGTTATAACTTATAGGCATCAAAATACCAATAGAACAGCTATACTATATTTTAAACAATTTATCACTGCATAAATATGATTCTACCGCACTGCTTATCACCCCAAAAAAGAATCAGTGTGTGATTGGTTTTCTATGTTTTCACGATGTTTGCTCACATCGAATGAAGCTCAAACTATTAGCGTCCATCTCACTATCTGTTGATTTGTTCACACGGCAATTCCAAACATACTATCAATTAATAATTGAACAATTATTTTAGCAAGACTGAAGAATTGCAGCCAAATACATTAAAGAAAGCTTACGATTATTATGAAGACTGGGAATTATGTTTGAAATTCTTCGAGGTAAGCCGTCATCTTCAAATCCAACAGAATCCTTTCTTACAGAACTTTTTCGCTCAAACCAGTCTTCCATAAATCGTGCAGCAGCACCCTTATTATCCCCACTAATTAATGAGTTTGTACGACTCATTGAAGTACCATGAGTAGCAAACCAGTTGAAGCTTCCCGAAGGACCCCATTCATCATCAACAAACTTCAAAAGAGACATTTCTTTATCAACATTATAATTGTATTTGCTTCTCTCTGCAGCCGGATTGTTGAGATAAGCGCTGGGACTGCGATTAACACCAGCATCTAAAAGCTCTCCTGCAAGAAGAAGATGAAATATTTACAACCATGTAATATCACCAAAGGTGGGAGAAATTTAAGCAACTCGTAACACTCATTTTCTTTGTCTTTGTATAGTTTTTTAGGGTATCTCAATTTCTATGATACAAGCAGGGGGGCTATGAAGCACTGACACTGATACATCCACCAGACACTAACATGTCGATACTGATAAATAATTTAACGTAATGACATGTGTCGGTGTCGTATTGGTCTTGGACACCAGACACACCTTTCATCAAAAGGGTTAAGTGCTACAGAGGTCAGGGGAACATCAATTTCTTATCTGATTTTAGTCAAGACTGTGGCATCATTTTTTCATCTCTTACATAAAGATTATGAGAGAACAAAAAAGGTAAAGAATGCACACATCATAGACAATTGAAACCAAAAGGTAAAGCTAAAACTGAGCAACTTGCTTCCTATAGATTTTCATCTTTTTCTGAAATGTTTCAACAGCAAATGCTAAGTCATCCCTTACCCTTATTGACAAATATTGATCCTGGGCGGAGATTTTCATGTGCCTGAACAATGCTTTTCTCAATGCCATCAACAAGGGCATCAAATGACTGGCGAACGAATCCCAGAGATGTTACAATATATACAACATACTGAAGATACCCCCCAGGACCAGCATGGGTGTGAATTCCACTAATCGCTACATTATTTTCTGTATATACGTCACCATATCTGTCAAACAAAATAAAATGCAATGTCAGGACTGTAAAAACAGGGGCAGTGTCGTACTACAGAACTCCCACAATAATGGGATTCAGGAAAAGGTTGGACCAAAATTCGCTGCATCAAGATAATCATGAAGTCAAGCTCACATAGGCATGGGATAACGGTTGTTGGATGAAAATCAGATGGCTCATATTCTACTTCACGAAATCAGCTATAATTTGGAAAATAAGCCGTCTAATCTTCATCGAACGATTAAGATAGGCAACTGCGTGAATACATGGAATCCTATCCTGAAAAGGTCAATTTCTTATGGGTTTATCGTAAAGAGATTTACCTTGTATTATATATGGGTCAATTGCATGTTACTCAAAGCATTAACAACTATACTACTAGCAGAAATTATCAAAAATCTCCTTGATAGTCAATCTATTGTAATAATATATAAAAGTAACTATCATGGTACCTTGCTTTAAGCCTCTCAAGTACTTTGATAGTAACAAGCTGTGCACCCATACAAGCATCAAGATTAACAAACACTAGCCTATTACCCTTAGGCTCGGCAACAATAAAAGCACGAGACCGCAACCTAAAGTGAACCCCAGATGCAATCTGTTCTGTGTTAGCATAGCCCATCATGTTAACATCAGCTGCAGGACCTGTAATGTCATAGCTTCCAAGACCAACCAAGTAGTTACAATATGCAACATCACTCTTCAGTAGTAGTATTGTGAGCAATAAAAATGTCCAAACTGTCATAGTTGCAGAAACCCTCCAAACATTCAAGTTAGAGAGTGAAGGGAACTGCATCACACATTCACACCCAAGTTCAAATCAACCAAAAAAGACCGATTTTTCAAGCTTAGCCCGTTCTTCTTATTGCCCTTCACAAATCAAACACACAAAGCTTTCAATTACTATTAAAGAACAAAAAAAAGAGAAAAACCCAATTTGGTCCTCAGAAATTTCTCTCCGCTCAATTTAGTCCCCGACAAAAAAATAACACTCAAACTAGTCAACTAACATTAGTCCCTCTGTCGTAATGAATCAAAGAGTCAATGTTTGAGACTAATTTGGGAATATTTTTTGTGAGTATTGGGCGTGAGAAAATTGTGAAGGAGTAAATTGGGTCTTCACACAAAAAAAAAACATGAAATGTAAATAGAAATTTGAGGAAATGCAATGAATTCCAATTTGGGAATTCATCAATCATATGTATGGCATAAAATAACTGTATTTATTTCAAAAAAAAAAAAATCAATTTTCCAAGCTTAGCTAGTTCTTCTCATTTCCTAACACAAATCAAACACACAAATCTTCTAATAACTATATAAAAAAAAAATGAAATGTAAATAGAAATTTGGGAGCTTTCAATGCAAAGAATTCCAATTTGGGAATAAATTAATCATGGGTGTGACATAAAATAACTGTAAACACATAATCAAGAGAGGGTAATCGAGTTTTTCTGACCACGAAGATGTAAAGTTGTGATCTTGACACGAAAATGAACATGCAAAGATGAAACCAAAGCTAATTGTGAGTGTCTGTTATGTAGAGAGAGAAACCAACCGAGAAGATGGAATAGTTAGATATATAGATAAAGAATGTAGAAGAGTTATACTAGAGAGAGTGATGATGAAATTGAAAGGGAAAGAGGAGTGGAGGAAGGGGCACGAGAAGACAGACAGAGTTGTGGAGTAATGAAACCAACTACCCTTCCTCCTCCTATTTAACGTATTTGAATGAAGGTTCCTAATTTTGGAATTGCATGCTTCAAACACAATAAAATACCAAAATTAACTAGTACTCATTCTCATAACAAACACTCTCAGATAAGCATCACTTTCTTTATTTATTTTCCTTTAATGTAAAGATACTATTTTTTGTCTTATATTTTCACATGTATTATCCATAATTCATGCCATCATAACTTTGATAGATATATTGCAATATGTATGGGTTGCATTTTATTTATCTTGAGGGATCAAATTTTGACAACTAAGTTATTTGACCATTATTTATAAGCTCTAATACAATTGATTATATTGACATTGTTATTGTGTTGTATTGGGATCCTCAATTTTATGTGTGAATTTAAAGTGGTACTTTGATTAGTCCCATTCAAAATTTAGGACGTAAAGTGTAACTCATTGATAATGTGTGGTTACTACTTGTTAGACTAGACTTCACATTTTCTTTGATTACTTTTGTTGACGTATGAAAACATGAATTACAATAGATAAAATGTTTAGTGGAGCTCCCTGTGAGGAGATCCAAGAATACTCTAAAATGACTAAGGTGAAAATACAATGTGTAGACTATTGTAATTCATGTTTACATATGTGAACAACTTTGGATTCAGGAATTTTCCTTTTGGATAGGAAAATAAATAATCAACCTTATTTAAATGATATATGGATAGGAAAAAGATTATTAAAAAAATTATTAAATCTAAATTAATTAAAAAGGAATAACATTAAATAGTTTTTTGGTGTTAGTCTACCTCATACTTTAGAGTTTGATTGAAAGATAAGTAAAGTTTTGTCAAAAATAATTTTATACAAAAATATAATAACGTTAAATATGATATAAGTATTTAATTTTGATTGTGTTTAACACCAATTAATAAATATTTTTGTTGTTAGTAAATGAAATCGAGAGGGATATTTTTTGACAAATTAAATGTGAACATACTAAAAAAAATCATCACCACCGCTTTTGTCAGTTTTTGACTTTTGGGGCTAATGCCCAACCAAATGATTTATTTTGTTTTTTAAAAATCCAACCATGAGTTTTAAAATTTACGCGTTTAATTATTACGAGTATAGATCTAAATAAAATCATGTGGAAGGGATACCATGTGTCATATGTGCAGTTGTAAATAATGAAAGTGTTGAAGGTGTGACAAACTAAATTAATAAGCAATGTGTATGTGTGTAGGAGTGTGTATGTGTGTAGGAGTGTGTATGCTCAAAGAAGTGGATTGAAGATTTGAAGTTGGTGAAGAAACTATTAAAATGGGAAACTATGATGATTATTTTGACTAATTTTTGCTGCCATTTGGGGTTGGATATCTGATCTTGAGGTTTTTGCATTATTATTTTGTGTCTCCACTAAGTTGGAAATTTTTTCTTTAGAGAATGTCTCCACTAAGCTAGAGTGTCTTTATATCTTTTACAAAAAAACAAAAAGGAAGGACATTCATATGTTTGTCGTTCCCTACTTGGCAAAAATGTGTTGGATTTCTTTTTCCACTCAAAAGAATATAATGCAATGTGCTAGACTTAAAATATATATTGTGTAGCCTAAACTCAATAACAGAGTTTAATTTTCTTTTTAAGATAAGGCTTGAGATTTTTTGTGTAGTTTTCCCTCCTACGATTTTTATCCTTTAAGAGTGGTGTTTTTTGAGTGTTAGTTTCCTCTTTCATGAGTAGTTTTTAAGCTTTTTTTCCGAGACTCAAGTGCATACACTAAGATATAGCTAGACTAATATAAGTAGTGTGCAACTGTAACTAACTCATGCTTGTTTACATCTTAAAAATAATTATCATGTTAAGTAAATTTTTAAGCGAAGAGACCTCCAACCGATAGAAGTATAGACGATGCTAGAACAACTGACGAGAAGAGTTTATTTTTCTCCTCAAGGTCATTAACGTAGTATGTGGGTAGTGTGTACTTCAAACTGAGTCAAAACGTAGAAGGGGTGAAGGAAACAATCTAGGATAAATTATACCATCTTTGGCACTAGTGATCATGGGATGAATGTTAGGCTGATTGGTCAAAGGAGTGTTAACTCAAAGAAATAGGGTGATGGTAGCAGAATAGAAAAGGAAATTGGTATGAGTGAAGTTGATAAAGCTAGCATAAAAGGATTAATAGATGGTGGCTTAGTTGATGATACTTTAAGTTAGGAGAGTGAACATGTGTGGATGGTAAGGGTATGCATGACAATGTCAGAAGACGACTATGGTGATGCAGAAGAGCTAGGAATAGATGTATAAAATGGTGATGGAAAATTATGAGCTTGCTTTCTTAAAAAAAAATATTTTATTAAAAAATATTATCAAACACCTTTAGCCCAAAAAATATATTTTTTTTTTAAAAAAACTTAGTTTACCAAACAGATTTAGTTTACTTTATATAAAAAAATTATTATAACTTTAAGAATGATTATTCATGTCAGCATTTGACACATTTCAAATATAATTATTCCCTCAAAAAAAAAAATTATATTGAGTGTAGTGAACCTAAAGAAAAAACAAGAGTGTTGTTTTCTCTTTTTTATAAACTTAATTTTTTTATCGATATACTTATCTAATTTGTTACACTTTTGAAAAAATAAAAAATGAAAAAATATATATACTCATATCGTGTTTGTTATATTTTTATTTTTTAATATTTGAATTTACTATAATTTATTTGTTATATGTGTTGTTTGTATTGAAAGTTGAGGATAATTTTAGACATGTTTGGAGGAAATCTAAACCAGATGGTAGCACTTCAACGCCTTTACTAGGGGTGTACATTAGGCGGTTTTATTTGGGTTTGGCCAAACTCAAAACTCGAACCATGTAGGATACTCTGGTTTGGGTGACGTAAAATAACCACCCGTTATATCATTTGGTGGGTTTTGGCAAACCCGCTAGTTTCTGAGTTGGATTGGATTGGGTAATGTGTTACCCTACTTATTTTTCTATTTTTTAATATTAAATAAATAAATGACAACTACCTATAATTTTTCTTAAATATTACCCTACTTTTAATTTTCTTAAAAAAATTGGCTAACTTATTTTTACTATAATTTAATGCATCATAAAATAATACATTATAATATCAAATAATAAACTTCATCATAAAATACTTGCAACAAACTAAAGTTGCATGACATAAAATTATATTAGTATTAAAATAACCAAAAAGTGCAACATCTTGGTTTGTAACTCTGGCATGTTTTGATTTTTATTATATAGGTACAATGTGTATATTTTGGAAATATAACTTGGTTTATGACCATAACCTTTAATATTTTTCTTCTACCCTATGAAAATAAATATAAAAAATATTGACATTATTGGGTAAGTGGGTTTTTTGGGTGTCTGCTTTTACCCGGAACCCATTTGTTTTTATAGGTTTTTCATTTTTAAAAATCATACCCACCCAATTACCCCATCCAACCCCTTTTTTTTTGGGTTTTTTTTGTGGATTTGAGCGGGTTTTCTTGGTTGACCCAGTCCATGTACACCCCTACCCTCTACCATTAAGCTATTAACGATTTTGTTGATATAATATCGTTCATTACAATTACTTTTTTAATATCCTTGAATTTTGTTATATCTTTTGGTAAATAAGATGGAAAATATGTCTCCTATATTAGAGTGTGTTTGGATGGAGGGTTCAAGAGAGGAAGAGAGAGGAGAGAAAAAGAGTGAAGAATTTTTCCTTTTTAAATTACAAACACTATAAAATGTTTTTTAAAAAGTTAATATATTAACATAATAAACGATCATAAAATACTTCAATCATACTTGATTTATTTTAGAAAAGCAAATGATCCCCTCCCTCTCTCTCTCTTAAACCATGAATCCAAACAAACCCTTAAGTTTCATTAAAAGGGTAATTGTTAATAATATTTTTAAGAAAAATGTTAACTAATGCTTCCTGAACACTCTTACAACATTTAAACGGCAACTTTTTATGAATATACATGTAATCAATGCATTAGAAATTAAAATATCTGATTTTTTCTATAAAATAATTTATTTTGTTGGAATGTTTAAAGAGGTGCCAAGAGACTAGGGGTGGGCATGGTTCAGTTTAGGATAAAAACAAAATCAAACCAAACTGAACTATTTGCTAAATTTAAAATAAATGAACTGAACTGTTTGCATTTCGAACCGAAATGAACTGTTTCAAACCGAACTAAACTGTTTCGAAGTGAACCGAACTATTATTATTGATACCTTTGAAATAAATATGAAAAAAAACGAAATCGAATTTTAGTTACCGAACTGAACCGAACTGTTTGGAACTCAACTATTTCAGTTCAGTTTCAGAACTGTTAGTAATAATTCAGTGTTTTTGGTTCAGTTCAGCAAATCAGTTCGGTTTTTTGGTGTTTTTCCACCCCTACCAGGGACTTGTTAATAAAACTTTTTTTTAATTAATGACTCATGTTAACTTTTGCCCTTAAAACACATGTTAAGCATTAATGTCATTCCATTAATGATAACAATTTATTGAAAAAAGATTATAAGAAACATTTTGAACAATAAATTAACACAATTTTCGATACATAATTTATATTAGTGGAATTGTTGACATTTCTCTTACTTAATCATAATATTATAAATGAAATATCAAGGCTGCTAAGTAGCCCTAAAAATTCCCTTTTGTCAACCATTTTGTACTGCCCGATGCCATTTTTTGATCAGTTTTCAAACAAGTAATCTCAAAGCAGTAAGCACAGACCAAATATTTTGACCAATATTTCAAACTCAAAGCACAAGTACCAACCCTCCTTTTGCTCCTCATTCTCTCACTCCTTCTCTTTCTCTGTCACTGTCTTCTCTCTACTCTCAAACCCTTCTTCCTCTCCAAAACCGCCACCGCACCACCGTCACCCGCTCCTTCTCCATCACCGGTTACCACCAGCCCACCGCCCTCCTCCTCTCATGACCCGTTATGATACTGTATTCTACACACGGCTCCAATAATAAGCACACATCAAGGCAACAACACCAAACAAAATCTGGTTTTTCCTCTCTTCCATACTTTTTCCTCTTTTTTTTCTTTCTTCATTTCTCCTTCTTCCTTTTTCCATAAACTTTCTTCTTTAATCACAAATTTTTCTCAATTTTTTTTTCTTTCAAATCTTATGCTCTTTACTTGAATCTCTAAAAATCTCAATCAATTTGGGGTTTAGTGGGTGGACTTCCTGAGAAAAGGATCTGAGTTTTTTTATTTATCCACAAATTTGGTTTTTACAACTGATTTGTTTCTTTATTTTACAATTTACATATTTTTGTTGATGGAAATATGGACTTTGGGTTTGCATGTATGTTTATTTCACTATCAGGTTTCTCTAGAATTCTATGTCAACCCTCACTTCTTTTAAATAATTAAATGATTTTGCTGACGATAATGTTTTCTTCTTGAATGTGAATTCGATGCTTGAACAAAGTTGAAACATGGAGGAAATGAATGAACGAGCAAAATGACGAATTTGATTTTTTTTATAGAATGTGCAATGGCAATTTCTCTGGTCAAAATTTTGATATGCTGATGTTGCAAGTTATCGAAGTGATGCGACAGTTGAAGATTCTATTAGCCGGTCCAATCGACGGGTACTACGACCTTCTTCCAAAATCTATATAATTGATGTCCATATGATTGGCGTGGGGTTTGGTTTGGTTTGTTCATTTTGCAGTAGAGAAATTTCCAAAATGGCGTTTGGAATAAGAGCAAGATCATTTGTTTAATTGGATTTTTTGTTTTTTGTAATTCAATGTGTTTTTGAATTTCATTGCAATTTGGTCATAACTTGCAAGAAGGCCCCTGCGGTGATGATTTATACGGTGGTGGTTGAATAAATCACTATTTTTCTGCAACACGCTATTTTGTATAAAATACCGTCAAGTAGGGCTCTAGCAGAGCTATAACATTGTTGCATAGTTGAATTTAATGATATTTTTGCCACTTACTTTAAGCATTTATGATCTTACAGGATCATTTCACAAAAGTGAAGGAGCTGGCCATAACTTTCAAATATATAGGTTTGCAAGAATTAAAATTTGAAGAAAAAAAAACGCATGCGTTCATGAACATTCAAAGGAGAATCAATAATTTATAGAATATTTCCTTCTCTTTTCTGTGTTACAGATCCAACCTACATCATCCAAGTTGTTCCAAGTAATGCTTCTGGCAGTGTGTACTACACACTTCTTACTGTAAGTGTTGTTCACGGAGCAATGGCTGGTTACATCGGACACAAACTATACAAGTCGACGTGTCAACATAAGACAAACTTATATACCTTATATATGAGTTGATTACTTATGATATTTGTTGGTTCTAATAGATAACATTACAACTATTCATGATTTTGTCGGTTAAGGACAGAAAATTGAACTGGACCAAATTGATCATTTACAATGTGTTTGGATTATCCACCTATAGGCTGATACAAACTGAACGTGAATGCAGCAGGACCAAACGAGGAGGGCAGCTGGGATCTTTTGTCGGTAATTAGAGACGAATTTGGTTCTGTTATGGTAACCTGCAGTTGTTAATAATAGCTGTGAAATGACGCAGATCTGGTGGACGCAATGGCCTACAAAATCGTTTTACAATTTTACCTAAAATTCTTTTACTTGATCGTTGAATCAGAACCGATGAACACAGCCAATGTCATCTTGGATCAGCAGCTCTCACACTCTTATATGGGATCTATTGTTGAGTGATGTATCAATTTTTACTCTCACTCTCATTCAATTTTGCTCTATTCCCAACCGTTGTTTCATGTTTGAGTCCATCAACCTCTTCTTTACGACTTCTCATCTATAGACAAGGACGATTTGTTTTATTTTGTTGTGGATTCTGAGATAATATTTTGACTTTCACATAGGCTTTACATGTGTCCAAATGGGTTTCAGAACATTCATCGTAATCATCTTCAGGTACTTACTCTACGATACTCTAATCTACTTATTTTTTGTTCATGTAGCTTTTTAAAGATTGAAGTTTTATGCTGAAAACTAATTGAAATCAAAGTCTTCAAATTCATGGGCAGTAGCTAACATATTCTTTGAATTCAATATATTCAGGACCCTATCTTTATTAAAAGGAAAACATAGAGAGGTTCCTAAAGGACATTACACACAACAGAACCACACTCGATGCTTCTACACGGTTATTGGAATTGAAAGTTATATAAAACAAAGCTTCATTTTGTGTCATTACTTTAGTTGGCGTTCAGTGAATTGAAGACTGACTTAATAGAGAGTTGATTCAATATGTAAGAAATGTGACTGATACGACGCTATTAAGCAAAACAAATCCAATTTGTTCAGCTACAACATATTTGATGTAGTATTTTTACGTATATCAAAAGTAAGTATTTATATACCGTCTCCTCAGGGACTAGTGTGATATCATGGATTGTTCGACACCAATTATCATTTTAAGTTGAAAGAGTGATTTGTTCGTTTGCTTAAAATCTAGTTAACTATGATGTAAGAGTAAAATTTTGAGATTAATAAGGCGTGAAACTTGTTAGGATTAGAGTTCCTTGATCAAGCATTACACGTAACCTAAAGATCATGCATGGATTCTAGCTTTTCTTTGATATTACCACGCATCCCTCGTCAATATCATTCGTGTCCAAATAATATTATGACTTCAATTGTATCGTTTAATCGTCGATGTCTTACACTATTAAACGATCCAAGAGTCGTTCCTATCATTCAATCGACGATTTCTCAATCTCTTAATTGATAGGAAAGCATTAAGTTTGAATACAAAGAGTGATTATCTAAACATCAATTCCATGTCTAGAATTTATGTTTGGATAGAGGATTATTCTAAACCTAGATTCAAAAGTATTTTTCAATCACAATTAAATCAAAC
>Ga0315914_1000752_pt1 | contig 43920 bp, 31 predicted proteins | sample MpolenodulesMG_FD_203920 | JGI IMG/M metagenome (GOLD analysis project Ga0315914, IMG submission 203920) | Medicago polymorpha root nodule microbial communities from Los Angeles, California, United States - elongated nodules | ecosystem: Host-associated > Plants > Roots > Nodule | place: USA... | reverse complement strand
AGAAGATGTCATCCAAGAGGTGAGCTTTATGTGTATTGAATAAATAAATGTATCACCTCAGTGAGAACCATTTAACTTTCCATTCAGTCACAATATTTTGCTTTCGCAACATCAGTACTGTATTATAAAAGTATTAACACCAAGGTATTAAAGTGGATTTTCAACTTTAAGTACTAGTTCGTAACATATTCAGCATTGGAGATAAATGAATTGGTTTGCCACATGTGGCTTACTTACATGCATAATGTATTAAATACTTTTTTTTCCTTTTTCTATTTGTCTTAAGAGGGAGAAGGTGGAGCAATTGCTTCTTGAACCAACGAATGATCATGCAATTATTTGTGACGACCTAAAAAAATTCTATCCAGAACGGGATGGAAATCCAGGAAAATTTGCAGTGAAAGAATTGTTCCTTGCTGTGCCTCGAGGGGAATGCTTTGGTATGCTTGGTCCTAATGGTGCTGGGAAGACTTCTTTTATTAGTATGGTAAGTTAAAAGTTAATTTTGTTCGTTTTTTTGTTTGTTTGTAAAACTACATATATTCTACTATAACTCAACGAATCGTATTTTGTCCTAATAGATGTATTAATTGAGGGGAAAGACTTCAAATATTTTTTAACAGAATTGTTACTATATATTTTTTCAATTATTTTTTGCTGTTCCTCGAGCGGAATGCTTGTCAATACATATTAGGATGTATGGACCTCTGGCTATGATACGCTCACTTCAGCATCATAAGAAATTCTACTATAACTCAACGAATCATTTTTCTTCATTTAAATAGTTTCTTCTTAATTTATAAATCTAATAAGCTTATGTGTGCTTATAGATGATTGGTCTGACAAAGCCAACGTCTGGTGCGGCATATGTTCAAGGCCTGGACGTAAGAACTCATATGGACAGAATATATACTAGCATGGGAGTATGCCCACAGCATGAGTAAGCTGAAATTTCCTCCAATGTTTATGTTCCTGAAATCAAATTTTGCATCAATCGAAAGAAGTTTCAAAATCTTTTCCTCATGATACTATAGTTTGCTGTGGGAAAGCTTGACAGGTAGAGAACACCTACTTTTTTATGGCAGACTAAAGAATCTTAAAGGTTCAGTTTTGACTCATGTAAGTTCATTCCACATGAACTATTACTGTTTGAAATATTTGGATTATTATCGTTGTGTTAGGAGTATGATTATGTTAGGAATGTTAAGTCATACGTTATACAAATTGTTCTTTTCAAACTATAAACAGGTGTTTTAGCTTAGTTGGTATTTCATGATTCTTGTGTGATATTTTGTCACAACACTATGTATTTCATGTTAGTTTTGTCTACTAACTATTACATTGTTTGGTTTTGTTCAAGGACTCAATAAGTTTATAATAAACCAATTAAGGAACAAGCTTTTTATGATTACCAATGAAATATCTCAGTTTTATTCAGAAAAAGGTATTTAAAAAGGGAACTTGTTGAAAAGACGAAATACATTTTAGGTGCTTTAAGTCTTCAACAACATGTTTCTCAACAAATTTTTATTGCTTATTTTTCTGTAAAGAGTATGGATCGATAAAATTTGTTTGGCAGTGATAACTGTAACTATTTAGCTACCATTCTATTGTTATAGGCAGTAGAAGAATCTTTGAAGAGTTTAAACCTTTTCCATGGAGGGGTTGCTGATAAACAATGTGGAAAATACAGTGGAGGGATGAAGAGGAGGCTTAGTGTTGCAATCTCATTGATTGGCGACCCCAAAGTTTGTTTTTTTATTTCAACCGAATTTGATCATTTTTTCTTTTTCTTTTTTTTTTTAATAAAAAATAAGATTCAAGTTTTCTTATTCTGTACATGCCAATTCAAATTTAGGTTGTTTATATGGATGAGCCAAGTACTGGATTAGACCCTGCTTCAAGGAAATGCCTATGGAATGTTATCAAGCTTGCGAAACAGGATCGTGCAATCATTCTGACCAGTAACCTTACACTCTTTCGTGGATTTTGTAGCACTATATTCTGCTTCTAATTTATGCTTTAGATAGATATATTAGCCTGTGTTATATTTGATTCATAAATCTTGGTTTTATGCTTTCAGCACATTCTATGGAAGAGGCAGATGCTTTATGTGATCGGTTAGGAATTTTCGTAGATGGTAGCTTGCAGTGCGTAGGATATCCAAAGGAGGTACGTTCCTCAAGTGATATACTTTATCGAAATGTATTTCAAATTGAAACTGTTGAATGAGTTTCATTGCATATGAAGTGTTAATTTACGCAACCAAACCATTATTTTACTGATTCTGATTCCCTCTAGTAAGGTATAACACACATTATCAGCTCAACACTTTTTCATCTTGATTGGATGGTTTGGATTTTGAGTTTAAAAATCAGGTTTGAAAAAAATTGAAATGCTTACTCAAATTCTGAATGTAACTCAAAATCCAAGCTGAGCACATACACTTCCACAATTTTTTCAATTTACTCCAAATAGAAAGTGTGAATCTAAAGCACGATATTTTTAACAAAAATGTAAACCATGTATTGTTTGTCATTTTTTTCTACTTCTGTTGTTTTGTCATAGCTGAAAGGCAGATATGGAGGAACATATGTGTTCACAATGACAACATCTTCCAATCACGAGAAGGATGTCGAGAACATGGTACAACGGCTCACCCCAAACGCCAACAAGATATACCATCTCTCTGGTACTCGGAAATTTGAGCTGCCAAAAGAGGAAATTAAAATGGCGAATGTATTCCGAGCTGTTGAAGCTGCAAAAAGAAACTTCACTGTTTTCGCATGGGGTTTATCTGACACCACATTAGAAGATGTCTTCATTAAGGTAGCACGCGAGGCTCAAGCATTTGATACCTTGTCATAATTTGTGCTCATTATGCAAGGCTAACTATTGTTTATGTATATTGTACAACAAGTGTTGGATTAATATGAAGTAATACATGGTTAGATGGTTCTAACTATTTATTTCACTATATATGCTAAACACATGACAAATGAATTCAATAACTTATTCATGCTTATGTTGGTTAACACAATTTTGTGCATGCAAGTTGCAACCATGTTACATGGAAAAGGGGGGCAAAATGGAGTAATGGTATGGTGTAACATAAAAAATTAGTGCGGTAATAATTATTAGAGATTTTTTTAAAGCCTCCCTCAATATCTCTTAGCCCCCAAAATTCCATTTTTACCCCTATTATATGTCACCAAGGCTCAATGTCACCTAAGTATTTTTTTTATTTTATTTTTTAAGTATGGGCATATTCAAATTAAGAAACACAAGTGTCACTATTTTTCTTTAAACAAGTACTAGCGTCATAAGGTGTTCTACATAATGAGACTAGAGATGTAAATGCATATCCATGGGCTAATAGTATGATATATGTGTATGGCTTACAAGTTAAATTTGATATCCGTGCCGCCTCCATATCCGCACTGATATCCATTAAGCGGGTTATTCGCAAATTTTAAGATATCCACGACCACGAGTATATACAGATATATCCATGGGTAACATTTATATATATATATATATATATATATATATATATATATATATATATAAAATAAAAAAAATATGATTTTTTTTTATTTTTCATAATTACCTAAAATTTAACAACAAAAGCTCATCATATTCATTTAATTTTTTTTTTGTTGAGAAAATCATATTCACTTACTTCTTTTCACAAAAATATAATAATATCCATACATTACAATAACAATATACATTTCATTTCTAACAAAAATAAAGTTTCTTGATTAAAAAACATAAATAAAGTGTAATATTATTAATTTGTTTTAGAGGAGAATTGAAGTATCTTGTAATAATATTGTAAGTTTTAAGTTTTTTTTTCATTGAAGTTGAAAGGGAAGTAAGATTATTTATGTAACTTACTTAGTTTAATAGCGGGTGCAGATATCCATGAGTGCATATTCCATTAAATCTACATTCATATCTTTTAAATAACGAATAGTTGAAATATCAATTTATTTTATCCATAAATATTCATTAGTAAAAATATCAAGATTTTTTTGCCATCCCTAATTGAGACTGACTTAAAGAGAAATCATTTTCATTTTGCTGCAATCATTTGTTCGTCATTATGAGAAATATTGAAGGAAAATTTTCCATTGGTAAGTATCATTTGATGTAAATTTTTTGTTGGTATAGTTGAGAGTTGTATTAATCAAGGATTTTTTCGATATGCTTCTTTCATTTAATTGGCATATCATCTCTATCTCACCATTGGAGAACCAATTAACTAAAAGTGTTAATGTAAACCGATCACATCAAACATTATAACCTACTGCTGCTCAAGATATAGTCTAAATCTACTTGAATTTTGAAATTTTAGTTAAGTTTAAAATTTTCGAAATTCATACGTGAGTCAAACACCTTATATCAACTTTTTCTTCTTAAAAAAACAATCGGGGAGAAGGAAAAGTTATTAATTAATTAAATTGTTATTTGTGTTTTTTTTTTGTCAAGTAGTATAGTGATTAGAAACTTACACGTTTTAAATGTGGAGAAGTGAGGTGTTCGAAGTTCGAACCTTAACCCCCTACATATAATATGTAATATCTCTACCAACTGAGCTAAGCACACATAAATATATTTGTGCTCATTTTTTTTTTCTTTTACAAATATTTGTGCTCATTTTACCATTGTGTATATGGGATTTGAGCTTTTTTTTTCCTCTTTGATGTGACGATATCTAACTCTTATAAATGAGTTGACATGACAGCTCATAAATATAAAGAAAATTTGGGATTTGAGTCATTTTTTTAATGTTAAATACTTTTTAGTGTAGTAAATAATAAATAAAACGATGACGTGAATATTAGGTGAACTTGATGTGTGCGTGTGTATATATATGCACACAAATATATGCAATATGTCATATCAACACTGACTCACCGTTGGTTAACAATTGTTTAATAAAAGGACCGAATTTGAAAAAACAAAATAGTTTAAAGACCTATCTATACTTTTTTTTTCTTTCTTAGTTTAGATACCTGTTTAGAAATTTTCAAACAGTTCAGAGATCCACAAATTCTCCATATGCAAAGAGTCAATGCATGTTGAACTACTCCTAGCCTAAGGGGACCAAATCCCTTAATATTTAGACCGATCCATTATTAATTCTTTAATGATTTAAAATTAAATAAAGTGACAATATATTGTTTTTTTTAAGGAAGTGACAATATCTTGCTAAATTTTGTTAAATAATTTTTTTTTAAAAACAAATAACCATATTATTATGATGTCACATGAAATTCTAACCATTATATTACTTTGACTAAAAAAAATAAGATTTAAATATACATATTATTAAATAACAACTGTCTACCACTTACCTTAAAAAAAAAAAACAATTATGAATCACTTTATACCATTACCATTTTATTGACGAACAATTACCAATTTTGTTTGACCCTTACAAAAAATTCCAATTTTGTTTCGTCAACCAAATCACAATGAGGAATGACTTTTGAGGAAAAATGAAACTTTTCTTAATGATTTAATTTTTTTACCATTAGTTTAAAAAATAATTCAATACTAGGATTGTATCAAAATATTTCTACATTTTTTGGTAGTGGCCGAGGTTTGAACACCGGATCTTGCATATTTTATGCATTGTTCCAACCAACTGAGCTAAGTTCACGAGGACAAAATATTTCTACATTTAATTTTTTAACTTGTATTTTAAGGACACAAGTTAATATTTCCTTTAATTTTTCAGTGCTTACCCTTCGATTTCCAGAGTGTATGTTAATTTCAAGTTTGACCGCAAATAAGTACAGTATGATTAAAATTTTGAGTTTTCTAAAAAAAAAAAAAAATCAATCTTTGGTGGAACTGATTCTATTTTTTCTTGTATCCTGTATATTTTTTTTAACAATGTTGTTGACTCACCACTATTAATGATTTTTTTTTTTACAAAAATATTAATGTTTTCTTTGTGTAGAAGCATAGTGTATTTTTGCAATTTAATGAATAATGTTATATTTTTTTTGAAAGAATAATGATTAATGTTATTAGAAGTGACTAGTGGAGCATATATATATAGACCACATCTACTTTTCATTATACTCTTACTTATGAATGTTTTATATTGTGGATGTTACAACTCTTACTTATGAATGTTTTATACTGTGGATATTACTAAAAAAGATAAGAATTTATATTATATATATTTATTTTATTGTTGATGTCATTAAAAAATAAATATGATTTGTTACAAGTAAAGATTTGTTTGGATTTTCTCTATTTTTAACACATAGGATGATGTGTCTAATATATCTATTTTTTAATTACATACTTTACTTACACATGAATAGAAGCCAACAAACTGCGCCGTTAGAACTTTTTGAATGATAAAACCAATCATCGTAAACATATATACCTATAATTTTAATTAAAGCTAAAATCAAATTTTCATATAAGTATGGTTCGTAATTGCAATCCTAATTATTATTATTTTTCCATATAAATTTGAGAAAATTTTGAAGCCTTTTCTTCATCGCACCCATTGCAATCCTACCTACCGAGCTTGAAAATTAATTAACACAATTGCGTACAAAGTCACACTACCAAAAAGATAGTATATGCAATTTTAGTATATTCAAATTAATTTTTTTTCCAAAAGTATATGCAAATTTATTAATAATAATTATGATTGGAGTCAAAATATTTAATGCCCTACTATCTATCTTCTCCGTCCTACCACAATAAAGAATTTCTATATTTTATTATTTTGACGGTAACAAGGTTAAAGTCCTAAATCCTAATCTCCCACTCTTGTATACATACATATAACGTAAGAGTGTTTGAGTTGGCTGAGAAAACCAAGTTTGCATTATTTGCATTAGCTTTCACGCACACTCAAACATGTCAAATTCTTCCAGCTTTTGTACTCAAGCAAACGCTCTTCTCAGAAAGAATTTAACCTTCCAGGTATATCACAATCCATTATTCATCATTATTATAATTAAATTATCATTAACAATTTAATTATTCACCTTACTCAATGCATGGCACGTTTTATTTTGTTACCCAGAAACGGAACGTGAAGACAAATATTCGGTTGATTCTGTTACCGTTGATACTATGTGTTTTGCTTGTTGTCCTTCAAAATTTAATAGACTCTCTATTGGATACACCGGATTTTAAATGTGGTTGTGCATGTCCAAACAAAAGAAAAAAATGTAACGATTCAGAGAAGGTTTGTGGGGTCCAGTATTCTGATCAGAATCAAATTCTAACATGTCCTGTTCCTCATCCACCTGAATGGCCTCCTCTCTTGCAACTTCCTCCCGTGTTGTGCAAGGAAAATGCTTCCTGTCGTTTTAACATGCTTTTCACCGCCGACAATCACTCCTTTGCACAGAGTATAACATGTTTCTTCTTCTTCTTCTTCTTCTTATTGTTATATTTCAAATTTAAATTGTTTTGTGTGTTTAGTTTTAAGTTGATTTTCAAAATACTGATAACAATTTGAGAAAATGAATTAATTGAATGTAATCACATGCATCGCTGTCTGAACACACGTTCAGTCGGTGCTACAATGATTTTAATCAATATTCTCAAATTGAGGAAAAAGTTATTTTGATGACACGCGATATTAAATAGCGGTTGTGGTTAGCCTGAGGAAGTTTTTGTTGTGGGAAAACACGGCCGGTGTGGTAAAAATTGTGGTTGTGATGCCGGTGAACAGATCTCATAACCCTTTATGTTTGAGGATTGCAATTTAAAACCATGTGTGAACATATAAAATCAAATTTTGCCTATTGTATAAGTGAAACCTAACATGCACTTTGCCTTGTTTGTTTGCATCATATTTACTTGTTTTTTCTTTGCATAGGTGTGACTGACAATATGTTCCCAAGTGCCCCTACTGTGGATTACTCTGATATCATGGGTAGTTTGTCATCAAATGTGCTGGTGAGTTTTTTTTTTTTTTTTTTTTTTTGCAACTCAGAAGTATTTATTTGTCTGTCTAGAATTTAAATTTTATTTGTTAGTCTACTTATTTTTGTGAATTATGTTGTTGTTGGTGCAACTGTGAAAACAATATAGGGATCTCAATCATATCCTGAGGACAACAATTTTCTTGAACCAGCTTTTATGTTGGGTCTTCCCATTTTTTATTTACAATCTCAGTGCCCTAAGAACAACTCTGGATTCTCATTTCCTTACCAGATGGCAGGCATTACTTCACAACAAGGTATGGGACATCCTTGTAATGTCTATGAATGATAACAGAAATGAAATTGAAATTGAATCGACATGTGTTTCTGTATGTTACCATGAGCCGTATAGACACAGGACTAGATGTGTTTATATGGAAATATGTCCTTATGGCTGCACAATGCTTCACAATTGCTGGTTACAAATGATATATCATATATATGTTTGCATTAACAATAACATTGAGATATGATGTATGCAGTCAATCTCTTTTGTTTCTTTTGTGTTTCACAAAACATTGAAACGCACACTGACAGAAATGTAATTATTCAAATAGTTTGTTAGTTTGAGACCAAAAATAAAATAATTTGTTAGTGATTACATATATCTGTAGGCTCATCACAGGCTTTGTCATAAATTTTCAAGTGCACACACTTGTGCAATGATAATAACTTGTGGCCAATAAAGGCTCACACTGTAAAAGATTGTTTCAATATATTTACAAATGATGGAGAGTAGAATGCTATATAAAATTTGGAGTTTTGTAATTGTTGATGATTGAATTTAATTCCATTTGATGTAGAAATCAGATGTGGTCAAGGTATAAATCTTTGGCGTAACAGTTCTTCTGATATCAACAATGAGTTATATAAAGGACAGACCAATGAGATCGCTTCAGGTACTTTTATCATTATGTTTCAATAGGCATCATGCGTGGAAAGTAATACTCAGTTTTTATATATTGTTTTGACAGCTTTTGATTTTCTAAATTCAAATGAGGATGGATTCGACATTGCTGTATGGTATAAGTCAGTCTTCAGTCGTGGCATACATTCTCGTCGAACTACATTGTTGCGGATTCCTCGTTCTGTAAATCTGGTATATATCTAAAACCTATTTTAATTGTTGCATATTAGGGATTAATGAGGAAACAGAAAACTCATCCTCAGCTTAAAAAAACATGCAACTTGGTAGTCTATGCTATGGATCTATCAATTTTACACTTTTATATAAACATTAAAAAGGGGTTTTCATTGATTTGGAGGAGGCGTATGATAGAGTGCCTAGACAGATTTTGTGGAAAGCTTTAGAGAAGAAAGGGGTTAGGAATGTCTATATTCGAGCTATCTAGGATATGTATGAGAGGACATCGACTAGTGTAAGGATGCAGTGTAGGGCCACCGACGATTTTATCATAACAACAGGATTGCACCAAGGGTCAATCCTAAGCCCTTATTTTTTACTTTGGTTTGGATGTACTTGTAGAACACATCCAAGAGCTAGCACCGGTATGTATATTTTTTTTCCAGATTCTAGTTGGTTGGTTGAAACGGAAGAGGGTCTCAGGTGTTTTATGTGATATGAAATTCCCTATCGAGCTGAAAGGAAAATTTTATTGGACAATAGTAAGACCGGCGATGTTGTATGGGACTGAGTGTTGGGCTGTGAAGAACCAAGGAGAAAATAAATTAAGTGTAGCAGAAATGAGGATGTTGCGTTGGATGTGTGGTAAGACTAGATGGAATAAGATTAGAAATGGCTACATTAGAGTGAAAAGTAACATCTATAGAAAAGATGGTGGAAACCAAGTTTAGGTGGTTTGTGCATGTATAGAAAAGAGCTGTAGATTTTGTAGTAAGATGGAGCGTAGTCAAAACACTAGAGGCAGAGGAAGACCTTGAAAAACTATAAGGGAAACTATTAAGAAAAATCTAGAGATATGACTTGGATTGAAATATGGTATATGATGGAGCATTATGGCGTTTGTTTAATTCTTGTAGCCGACTCCACTTAGTGGAATAAGGCTTGTTTGTTGTTTTTGTTATATAAACATTAAGCCAAAATATGTAGTACTTGATTCATTAGCATAGGAATAGATTTGGACTGGCAAAATAACTTCTTCAGTTATTACAACTTCCAAAATGTATAATTTGAATGGAAGAAGTTAGTGAAACCATGATCATGATGTAGATGCAGCATTGAGTTACTATATTGCAAATTTTAACACTAATTGCATCACTAAATATATGGGTCTTTCTTTATAGTTCCCCCTTGTATACATTTTCCCACTTTTTATTATAAGAATATATGGGTCTTTCTTTATCTGAATCTGGAAGATAACAGTGACTTATATCTAGCATCATTCTGCATACAGATATCAAATGCCTACTTGCAGTTTCTGCGTGGACCCGGTACCAAAATATTATTTGAGTTTGTAAAGGAAATGCCAAAACCTGAGACCGTATTTATAATTGAGTTAGCTTCTCTCCTGGGCGGTCTGTTCTTTACTTGGGTCGTCCTGCAACTTTTTCCGGTAAGTGCAGAAATATCTGAACTAATATATCAGCAAGAAATAAGTAGCTAATGACTAATTTTGAGTTTTCAAATAGCTCTGATATTCTTGCTGTCCATAAATCACCTTTATATGTCTGCAGCCATGATGAAAGTAAACTTTCAATTCAATTTGGATTTTCTGCTCATGGAACAATACATGACTAGTATTCAATTTCAACAATTGTATCTAACATCCAATGATCAAACACAACAGAATAAATGTTTTAGTATATTTATCTCTTCAACACGAGTAAACTCTATATATGCATTTTATGTAGGTTATTCTGACATCACTTGTTTATGAGAAGCAACAAAAATTAAGAATCATGATGAAAATGCATGGTCTTGGTGACGGGCCATATTGGTTGATTTCATATGGATATTTTCTTGCCTTATCTGTGATCTACATATTGTTTTTCGTGATATTCGGCTCAGTCTTAGGTAAGAATATAACCATTTCATTCTCTGTTCTTGGCATTTTCTCGTTCTGTCTAATGCTGCTGATTTCTTTTTCAGGATTAAAATTCTTCACCTTGAATGACTACAGCATCCAATTCGTGTTTTATTTCATCTATGTAAACTTACAAATTTCAACGGCATTTCTGCTGTCTTCGTTTTTTTCAAATGTCAAGACCGCTACAGGTTTGTTTCTACTTGAAGTTGTTCATAATAATGGGTGTATTAGTATTTTCTTTTCTCAGATCTCATTACTGACTTGTGCTTTTGATATTTGCAGTAACCGCATATTTAGTCATCTTTGGAAACGGGCTATTAGCCTCCTTTCTTTTCCAAAATTTTGTTGAAGCTACATCATTTCCAAGTAAGTTATTTGACTGAAAGCATCAACATATACTATTATTTAAGCCAAGCACTAGCATTTTTTAGTTCAAATCAAAGTTCGCAACTAATAAACCTTATATTGACCAATACTTTCCATTGAGCTTAAACTTGTTACAAGTAAACCTTTAAATTTAAAGCAAAGAACACCGACCTGTCAAAACATAGAATTTTGACAACTAGCACCCCCCCTGATTCACAGATGTTGTCTGTGTCCATTGTACGATTTCAAAACATGGTACGAAGTCCTCAATAAATTAAATGGGGGATTCTTTCCTTGTGTCCTATCTTTTCAATAAATTCATAGAACAATGATCATCTTCACATAAGCCATATAAAATTACTTCCAAAATTTTCAACGCAGCCACGTAGAGATACTCTAGCAACTAGAATATTATTGCCTGTTTTCCATTTCCAAATGCTAGCATGGACCTGTTTGGATTGGCATATTTGAGCTTGTCTACTAGCAAAAGTTTTGTGAGATTGTTTTGGAGAAATTGTGTAAAGAAATTATGACGATTTTCATAAGCTTTTTTCAACTTATTTGCATAAGTTCTACAATTTAGCTTATGAAAACAATTTAATGTTATTTTACCTTTTTCTATAAAAATAGCTTATGCATAAGCACTTATCATGATAAGTGCTTGTGCTATAAGCTGAAAATAAGCTGTTTATCCAAACACTCTGATGGGAACTCGTGATTTTTTTAGGGTCTCCATATGCTGCTTTTTCTTTTTATAATACAAAACTAGACGATCAGTCCTGAGTGTTGAGAGTCCACATCAATTAGAGATATGACATATGTAATGCTTATAAGGTTTAAGTAGTCATCACCTTACAAGCTGGTTTAATGAGGTTGAGTTCGATCTTAAGCCCAAATTCTAAGAATGATGATCCCGTATCAGCAAGTAAATAGAAACAGCGGATGAGCAGCACACGTAAGATTCGGAAACACCAAAAGATATTGAATCTTCTGTACTTATGCCCTTAGCAAGAATAGTAGAAGGGACTGAAAGGAAAAATCAATGCTGAGATAAAGAAAGCAAAGGTGCTGAGCTAAGAAAGTTTCAGAAATGTACTAAAATACCATTGAAGATATAAACCATTTATTTCATGATTTTTTGTTTCTTTGCTTCCTTGTACCTCCACCCTTTTCCTAGTAACATATTCTACCACCAGACAAGAAAGTTCTTTCTGAATTGATACAAAAAGTTGGAATTAAGGTTGTGTAGCGTATCTCTGAATAATTCAGAAATAATTTGATTATCTATGAATTGAAAAAAGAAAAAGTGGAATGCTCTGATCACAATGATTAGGAGTTTTTTTGTACATAGATCTCATATCAGTCATTTTTAGATGTATCACATGCCTCTTTGACAGTTTCTAACCTTCTAGCATGTTGATTTTCTATGCTATTTCTGCAGGAGGATGGATCATTTGTATGGAGTTGTATCCCGGGTTTTCTTTATATCGTGGGTTATATGAATTTGCACAGTCTGCTGCCACCGTTGCTAGTAATTCGGGGACTGGTGGTATGCTGTGGCAGGATCTGAATGATAGCACCAATGGCATGAAAGAGGTCTTAATTATCATGTTTGTTGAGTGGATAGTAGTGCTTTTTGTTGCTTATTACATCGATCAAGTATTGTCGACAGGAAGTGGAAAAAGTCCTCTTTTCTTCTTGAAAAGATTTCAGAAAAAACCTCCATCGTTCGAGAAGCTCAGTATTCAAAGGCAGGGGTCAAAAGTTTTGGTACAGTTGGAGAAAGAAGATGTCATCCAAGAGGTGAGCTTTATGTGTAATGAATAAATGTGTTACCTTAGTGAGGAGTGTTAGTTGTATGATTTACAAAGCATCAATAACATGGGACAGCTAGGTATGGATTCTAATTGAGAACCAAATAACTTTCCTTTTTTGGAGCATCAGTTTTGTAATAAATTGTCACTAGTTCTTAACATATTCAGCATTGGAGATGAACAAATTGGTTTGTCATATGTGACTTACTTACATGCATAATGTATTAAATGATTTCTTTTTTTTGTCTTCAGAGGGAGAAAGTGGAGCAGTTGCTTCTTGAACGAACCATTAATCATGCAATTGTTTGCAACGACCTAAAAAAATTCTATCCAGGAAGGGATGGAAATCCAGGGAAATTTGCAGTGAGAGAGTTGTTCCTTGCTGTGCCTCGAGGGGAATGCTTTGGTATGCTTGGTCCTAATGGTGCTGGAAAGACTTCTTTCATTAGTATGGTCAGTTAAATGTTGATTTTGTTCAATATATTCATATTTTTTGGAAAATTGCATGTATTCTAAAAGATGCTTGGTCCATACATACAAGGATATATGGACCTCTGATACGCTCACTTTAGTATGTTACGGAATTCTACTGTGATTCAATAAATCGTGTTTCATCCTTTGAATGGTTTTTCTCCTTAATTTATAAATCTAATCAGCTTATGTGTGTTTATAGATGATTGGTCTGACAAAGCCAACATCTGGTGCGGCATATGTTGAAGGCTTGGACATAAGAACTCATATGGATGAAATATATACTAGCATGGGAGTCTGCCCACAGCATGAGTAAGCTGAAATTTCCTCCAATGTTTATGTTTTTCCTGAAATCAAATTTGTATAATTCGAAAGAAATTTCTAATTTTTTTTCTTCTCGTGATACTATATAGCTTGCTGTGGGAAAGCTTGACAGGTAGAGAGCACCTACTTTTTTATGGCAGACTGAAAAATCTTAAAGGTTCAGTCTTGACTCAAGTAAGTTCATTCCACACAAGTTCTCACTGCTTGAAATATTAAGATTATTATCATTGTGTTGGGAGTCTGATTATGTTAGGAGTGCTAAGTTATACAAATTGTAACCCACTTGGGTTGGCCTGATGGTGTTGGCTTGAGTCCTTGATGGGTGCTCCTCCTCAAGGTCTTACGTTCGATTCTACCTAGTGCCAATTTCGGTGGACTAATTTAATTTTTTATATTTTTAAAAAAAAAGTTATACATATTGTACTTTTCAAAGTTTAATTATGTGTTTTAGGTTAGTTAGAGCAATGAAATTAGAATTGGTATTTCATAACTCTTGTGTGATATTTTAACACAACAGTATGTATTTCATGCCAATTGTCTACTTACTAACTATTAAATTGTTCAGGTTTGTTCAAGGACCCTGTAATTTTATAATAAACCAATTAAGGAACAGGTTTTTTATGATTACCTATGAATCATCTCAGCGTGATTCAGAATAAAGTATTTAAAAAAATGTGGAGAAGACAAAACACATTTTAGGTCCTTTAGTAACATGTTTCTCCTGCAATTTTTATTGCTTATTATTCTGTGAAGAGTACGGATCTATAAAAGATAATTGCAGTTAAGATGTATTTTGAACAACTTCCTCTTTAGCTGCCATTTGTTTGAAAGGGAAAATCGTAACTATTTAGCTTGCATTCTACTATTACAGGCAGTAGAAGAATCTTTGAAGAATTTAAACCTTTTCCATGGCGGGGTTGCTGATAAAAAAGCTGGAAAATACAGTGGAGGGATGAAGAGGAGGCTTAGTGTTGCAATTTCATTGATTGGGGACCCTAAAGTTTGTTTTTGTTTCAACCCTATTTGATCTTTTTCTTTTTCATTTTTTTTAATAAAAAAAGGAGATTCATGTTTTCGTATTTTGTAAATGACAATTCAAATTTAGGTTGTTTATATGGATGAACCAAGTACTGGATTAGACCCTGCTTCAAGGAAATGCCTATGGAATGTTATCAGGCTTGCGAAACAGGATCGTGCAATCATTCTGACCAGTAATCTCACACACTCTTTCATGGATTTTGTCGCACTATATTTTGTTTCTAGTTTATACTTTAGATATTTTAGCTTGTTTTATAATTTGTTACATAACAACTTGAATGCGTTCTTTCTTTCTCTCTGTACATATGTATTGATAAATATGTGTTTTATGTTTTCAGCACATTCTATGGAAGAAGCAGAAGCCTTATGTGATCGATTAGGAATTTTTGTCGACGGTAGCTTGCAGTGCGTAGGAAATCCAAAGGAGGTACATTGTTAAACTGATATGCTTTATCAAAATGTATTTCAAAATTAAACTGTTAAATGGGTTCACATACAAACTGTTAATTTACTGATTCGGATTTCCCGTAGTCAGGGACACATTCATTAACTCAACAACGTCAGATCTTGATTGGATGGCTCAAATTTTGAGTTTAAAAATACGGTTTAGAAATAATTGAAATACTCAATCAAAATTTGAGCCAATCAATCTAAATCAAACTGTGGCGTGCTGACTGTGCGAGTTAACTGCAGGGGGTCTGTGAGTTGCAAAAGACATTATTTGTCATTATATGTTTAATGTATGCAATTTTGAATGCAACTTAAAAAATCCCAAGTTGATCAGATACACTTCCACTGTTTTTTCAATTTACTGCCAAATAGAAAGTGCAAATTTAAACCAAGTATTTTTTTTGAACAAAAATTTAAACTTTGTATTGTTTGTCTTTTTTTCTCTACTTCGGTTGTTTTGTCATAGCTGAAAGGAAGATATGGAGGAACTTATGTGTTCACAATGACAACATCTTCTGATCACGAGAAGGATGTCGAGAACATGATACAGCGTCTCACCCCAAATGCCAACAGGATATACCGTCTCTCCGGCACCCAGAAGTTTGAGCTGCCAAAAAAGGAAGTTAAAATAGCGAATGTATTCCGAGCTGTTGCAGTTGCAAAAAGAAACTTCACTGTTTTTGCATGGGGTTTAGCAGACACCACGTTAGAAGATGTCTTTATTAAGGTAGCACACGAGGCTGAGGCATTTGATACCTTGTCATAATTTTACTCACTATGCTTGGTTAAGTAATATATCTGTATTTTATCGCAACAAGGAAAATATTATATGTGGATTTGCAAATCCGATTAACAAACATTGGAGTGATTTTCCTCCAGATAATTTGCTTTGATGATGACGTAAACAACAAGTATAACAACCATTCAAGTCTGCTTTTTCTATTAGCTATATTTCATTATTCGTGTAACAAACTAACTACTTTCACAAAGAAGAGTAGAACACCCATCACTGTTTTCTGGTGGAACATGAAGACCATGTGCAAGTCAGCTTTCTGATGCTTCCACTTGGAATTTTAAGTGTTTTGTGAATATTTTTGGGAACAATAAACTCCAAAATTGACTAGTTTCTGCTAAATGAAGAAATTCTCATTTAACTGCACGTATTAAATAAGAATGTTAAATATTGTGCCAACTTTTTTTACATAAAGTAAAAAAAAAAAAAAAACCTTACTTTTAGTGGTCTTTGTCACACATAAAATATTACTCCTTATCCGATTATAATTAAGAGGTGATCGGTTGACATTGAAAATCCAAAATAACTTTGCGTACACAATCATTTAAAATTGTCACATCAATTAGTGTTTTTAATTGATGTTGCAATTATGAATATTTTGATTCATTGTGTGTGTAAAGTTGTTTTCGACTGTTAATCCATACCATTAAACTCTATAATTAAAACAAAATCTTCTATTTATAAAATCCTTCAAAGTAATGCAATCTACATCACACACATTTTATTTTATTTTTAGAATATCTCTTATCTAAAAGTACCTCTATTATACTTTTTCTCTTTCTCTAAACAAATATATTTATTTGAAAATTTATCATAGCATCTCATTTGAAGCTCTTAAGGAGGTTTTATCACCCATTTAGGTCTCACAAGATTTAATGGACTAATTTTGCAAAGAACAATCAATTGATATATTTTTATTTTTGACTCAAAATTTGATGTTTGTGTTTCTGCAAAATTATGACACAATTTGATTCAGCAATTTGGAGGTTATAGTTCGCAAAAGGCAATGGCATGATTGGAGAAATCGTGGCACGATTTTGGATCAAGTTCAATAGCACTAAATCGTGGCTCAATCTAGAAAATTGTGGTGCAATTTGTCTAGATTTGAAACACTATATAAGCAGTCTTTGACACATTGAGAGAGCTTGGAGAATCCCATATAATCAGAGGAGAGAACTTTTAGGAAACTTAAAAACTAAAGGTCGAGGATATATGGGTGAGATTCAAAGGGTCATGTGAATATGGGAGAATTAAAAGAGGGAGCTATTGGGTAATGGTTAATGTTTTTGGGGAGATATTCTTGGGTTGAGAAACACATGAGAGGTTGTGTTTTTGTGAGCAACTTGGTGAGTCTTGATGGCAAAAATAAGAGATCATTAGAAAATTAAAGGCCATGGGTTGATTCCGTCTGGGGTTAGATTATAGAGTTGGGAAATAATTGGGAAACACCTTGCTAGTGAAATTATTAAGTTTCTTGGTCACGAAGAGAGATTCGGGAAAAGAGTAAAAATTAGGATTGTTCTTGGAGAGTTTGTTGAAGCTAATTTCTAGTAACTCTTTTGTATCTCTTTGTAAATAACTCAATGATAGTGAATTGATACTGAAGTGAAGAGATCTCTCTCCTTTTGGTGTATGAATCATTATCACACAGTTCGTAATTCGCTTTGGTATGTGGTACAGGTTCGTCACTCTCAAAGAATGCAGTACGTGAGGGGTAATACATAGTTGATGCGATATGGGCTCGTGGTACTCTCAAATATAATATCGGTACTCTATTTTTTTTAAATATTCAATTAAAATTTGAATCTAAACTTGATGGCTCCCACATCGAGCACTTACTAGACACTGATAGGAAGAGGAACTTATAAATATAGAATCTCACACCTCATACTTTTAACAAGCTACAAGCAACGTCTTGTTGTGTACTCCCTCCGTCCCAAAATGTAAGCAAAAAAATTCACTTTGTCCCAAAATATAAGTAAAAAAGACAAAAAAATTCCTATTTAATTTCTTTTTAAAAAAAAACCATCTTTTTCAAGAAAAACTTTTGCTTATTCTCATGAAATTAAATGCAAATTACATTTTATTTTCTCCCTCTTTCATTTTCTCCATAATCAATAGCCAATGAAAATTGTTTTTACATCATGAAACTTGTTCCAAAGAAAACACAAAAAACTATACTCCAAATTTTTATGTTTTAATTTTCTTAATAAATGTGATTTGATTTTTTTTTCCTTAAAATTTGAGACAAAGGGAATATGTTGGTGGGGCCGGTGGGTATCACCTGTTTCTTCCCAATGCCATTTAATTAGTTTAAAGTTTTATTATTTAATTAAAATTTGATTTTTGTGTATGGTACTCCAGTACTCTACAATGATCTAATTCCGTGCGAATTATGACCGAACCGGTTCGTAAAAGTACTACGAACTGTTCGCGGTTGTCTGGGCAAGGCAGCGAATTCTGTTACTATATTTTGAATGAACAAATCATTAGTGTGTTGTTATTTATTCTCTACTCTTATCTTGTTGTTCTTTGACTCAATTGTGCTTTTGATTTACACTTAGGTGTTAGATTAGATCTAGATTTGTTGTTGTTGCTTATGTTATGATTGGTTGTCATTGATATTTGTCTCACACATCTAAGTTTATTGATGTGATTTTGAGTCGTTGAATTCACAATAATATATACTCCATCCGTTTCATAATTATTGGTGCTTTTGAGGAAATTACACATACCAAAAAATCAAATAAATTTTGTTATTTTTGATGAAATTATTTGTATTTTTTCTACAATACCCTTACCCATATTTCATTTTATTATTTCTCTCTGTACAATAAATAGGTAAGGGTATTATTGACAAATCAATAATTTATGTTGCATTAAAACTTGAAAGTGATAAGTAAAATGAAACATAATTATCCTTCAAAAGGGACATGTATTCTTCTTTTTTTTTAAGAGAAAAGCGACATGTATTCTTTTTTTGATGTAAAAAGCGACATGTATTATGAAAGGGAACGAATATTATTATATATTTTCGGACCGTTACGATTGAAGTCGTCAAAAAAGTTAATGAACCTATGTACAAACATAAACTCTTCTGTTTTATTACCATTTTTGAGCTGTAATGCAACAGCGCTGAACTCCTCCAAAATCTCCAATATATAATATTATAACGTAAGAGTGTTTACGACGTTGGCTGAGAAAAGCAAGACACAAAGAATGGCATACACGCGTCTCAGGAAGCTGGTAAATTCATCCAGCTTCTGGACTCAAACCAACGCTCTTCTCAGGAAGAATTTAACCTTCCAGGTACAATATATTATTATACATCATTACTATCATTTACAATTCAATTATTCACCTCACGGAATGTATGGCACGTTTTTTTTTTTTGTTATACAGAAACGGAACAAGAAGGCCAACATTCGGTTGATTCTGTTCCCCGTGATCCTTTGTGTCTTGCTTTATGTTGCACAATATTATGCCGACAAATATTTTCCACCAACGGATTTTATATGTCCCGACAGCAAAACAACAACATGCAAAGGTCCAGGCAAGGTTTGCAGCATGGCAGCCTGTGCTGTTCCTAGGCCACAAGAATCGCCTCCTCTCTTGCAACTTCCTGCCGTGTTGTGCAAGAAAAAAGTCTCATGTCCTTTTAACATAATTTTCACGGCTGACAATCAATCCTTTGCACAGAGTATGATGCTTTTTGTTATTATTATTTTTCAAATTTCAATGGCTTCCTCTGTCTTTAATTTCAAATTGATTTCAAAAATATTGATTTGAATTCAATCTCAACTTCAAGCTAAAATCCATTATGGAGGAAAAAGTAATTTTGATGATACATGATTTTAAATTGCGGTTGTGGTTAGCTTGAGAAACTTTTAATTGCGGTAAAAATATGGGAAAATGTGGCGTGCCGTCAAAATTGTGGCCGTGATATATGCCTTTCCTGAGATCTCAAAACCCTTTATGTCTGCAAACTGCAATTTAAAACCATGCATGAACATATAAAATCAATTTCATTTAAAAATGATTTTAGTCCCTGCAGATTTATTGTTTTTTAGTTTTATTCCCTGTAAGTTTTTTTCACGTCATACGTGCGTGGTTCAATAAAATCTGACTACGTGGCCCAATAAGTTGACATCAGGGACTACGAGTAAAGGTTTTTGCATTTGTAGAGACTGAATCTAAACAAGAAAACTTATAGGAACTAAAACCAAAAACCGCTATATAATTGCATGGCTAAAATTATATTTAAACCAGTCAAATTTATGCTTATAGAATTTCTTTTGCCTCATGTTTACTTGGTTTTCTTTTTTGCGCAGCTGTGTCTGACAATATGTTCCCAAGTGCCTTAATTATGAATGACTCTGAAATTGTGCTGGTGAGTTTCTTTTTGCAACAGATAAGAGTATTTATTTGTCTGTCTAGAATTTAAAAGTTATTTGTTAGTCTATTTATTTATGTGGATTTTGTTGTTGTTGGTGGAACTTTGAAAATAACGTAGGGATTTCAACCATCTGAGGACAACAATGTTCCTGCTTCTCCTCTCAAAAAAAATAAAAAAATAATGTTTGATCCTGGTCTTTTGTCAATGCCGGGTCTTCCCAATTTTTATCTACAAACTCAGTGCCCTCAGAACAACTCTGGATTCTCATTTCCTAACCAGATAGGTACGGAACATCCTTGTAATGTCTATGTATGATAACAGACATGAAATTGAATCAACAGGTGTTTCTGTACAAACTATTTTATAATGGAAACTGACTATCCGGCCGATGTGCCATTCTTTATGTTTCAATGAGTCGTGTAGACACATGACTGGATGTGTTTATATGGAAGTATGTCCTTATGGCTGCAAAATGCTTGACAATTTCTGGTTGCAAATGATATATCATATATATGTTTGCATTATCAATTTCTGCTACTTGTGAGGAGGGGGGATATTTGATATTTTATTCTTGTGGTTGTTGACTTGAACCAAGTCTTCAGTTGTGTTTTGAACAGCTTGGAAATCAGAAAGAAAAAAAAAAGAGCATATAAAAATTAATGTTCAAAATTTGTAAATGCACACACCTGTTCAGTGATAATAACTTATGGATAGTTGTGGCCAATAAAAGCTCACACCATAAAAGATTGTTTCGATATATTTACAAATGATGGAGAGTAAACGGCTATATAAAATTTGGAGTTTTGTAATCGTTAATGATTTTGAATTTATTTCCATTTGATATAGGAATCAGTTGCGGTCAGGTTATAAATCTTTGGCGTAACAGTTCTTCTGATATCAACAATGAGATATATTATAGACAGGTCAATGGGATGGTTTCAGGTATGTTTCAACATACATAATTTTTTTTGACAAAATGTTTCAACATGCATAATGTGTGGAAGTTAATTCTCATTTTTATATATTGTTATTTGACAGCTTTTGATTTTCTAAACTCAAATAAGGATGGTTTCAATATCTCTTTATGGTACAAATCAGCCCAAAAGGGTGATGTTGAAAAGTCGGAGATTAATCCCCGTTTTGTAAATCTGGTATAAATCTAAAACCTGTTTTAATTTTAATTGTTGCATCCTCCTTGCCATTGTTATCCTAAATACCTAAAAACGAAAAACTCAATTTCAGGTTAAAAAGAACATGCAACTTGGCAGCTTGTGCCATGGATCTTTCAAAAAAAAAAATTATTTTCTATAAACATTAAGTCAAAACATGTACTTTGATTCATTAGCATAGGAATAGATTCTGACCGGCAAAAAAACATGCTCAGTTATTACAATACAATTTTCAAAATGCATATATTGAATGAAAAAAGTTGATGGAACCATGATCAAGGTATGATGTACATACAACATTGAGTTACTATATTGCAAATTTTAATACTAATTGTTAAACTCAGAGAAAGTTGGAGAAATGAAGGTCAAAACTATGTCCCTCTTCATTCTGATTTCTAATATAAATACAATGTAACTACAAGCTGACTTTCAACCCACTAAATTAACTAAATTGTCGTATGTACATTTACAGCTAATTATGCTAATTAAGAGAATGACTATGACAAATAAATGCGCAATCTCATACAATTTGATTTGTCATTAATTCCATTGACATCCCCCCTCAAATTGATGCTGGTAAATCTACAAGCATCAATTTGTCAAGTAGACAATTGTGTCGCTTACATGTCAAACTTTTAGTGAAAATGTTAGCTATTTGAATAGATGTTGAGACATGTGGTAGATTTTGTTGTGTCTGGATAGCCATTCCAATCGGCATCACTATACGCTTGGAGTTTGATTGATGAACCAACAGGAAAAAAATAAACCATGCTTTAGGGTGCCAAGGAGGTATCTAATGATTCGTTGTACTGCTGAAAGATGGAAATGTCGTGGAGCTTGCATGAACTTACTAACTGAGTGTACAACAAAAGAAATATATGGGTGAGTGGTAGTTACATAGATGAGACTTCCCACCAGTTTGTGATATTGAGTGGGATCATCAAGAAGGTCACCGTCATCTCTTCTATATTTAACATTAACTTCCATGGGAGTGTCAACAGGGGATGCATTTTTGAGTGAAGCGAGCTGGACCAAGTCTTAAATATACTTTTATTGATTTAGAAAAAACACCTTCAAGATGATAATGCACCTCTAAACCCAAGAAATAAGTGAGATGGCCTAACTCTTTCATATGAAAGTTGAATGCAGCAGGTTTTTGATCCTAGAAATAACATCTTGATCATAACCAACCACGACAATGTCATCCACATAAACAAGAAGCACCACCATGCCTTTAGGATTCCTTTGTAGGAAAAGAGATGGATCATATTGACTCAAGACCATGTATTGTCGATCGAAACTTTTCAAACCATACTCTTGGTGCGTGTTTCAATCTATACATAGATCGTTTTAGTTTGAAAACAATATTAGGTGAAGGTGTAGGCATGCCATTAGGAAGTTTGATGTAAACTTCCTCCTAAATATCATTGTGGAGGAATGCATTTTTTATATCCATTTGATGTAACAGACAAGCTTGTGACGCAACAATAGCAAGATTAGTGGGCATGGTTGTCATCTTGGCAACCGAATCAAACGTCTCATCATAGTATATTCCATATTCTTGCTTATTTTCAAGCACAACTAAATGAGCCTTATAACGATCTATGGATCCATCTGAACGCAGCTTTATAGAGAACACAAAATTGCTACCTAAAGGTTTAACATATTTGGGACATGGCACTATATCCCATGTTTGATTTTCTTCTAAGGCAGAAAGTTCAGTTTCTTTCTAGCAACAATCATTCTTCATGGCTTGTTTATAGGAGGATGGAATAGGAAAAGAAGATAATGTTTGTGTCATGCAATTGATATACCTTTTTGGAGGATTACTTTCGTGTGAGCTGCGTTGTAGAAGAACTGGTTCAAGTTCTTCTACTAGACTAGCAACCAATGAATTATCTTCAGAGGGCCTATGAGTGGCAATATTACGTCTTTTGTAGGTTAAGAGAGGCTTAGATGATTGTTGACTTGAATGAGAGTTACAAAACAATGGCAAAATAGAAACTGGAGAAGAGACAAGGTCATGATGTGATGGAATTTTTTTTTTATTTTCTTGGAATATGACATTTCTAGATACCCGAATCCTACAAAGGTTAGGATCATAACATAGAAATCCCTTTTAATGAGGAGAATATCTAAGAAAAGCACATTCGACAGATTGTGCAGTGAGCTTGGTGCGTTCTTGTGGAGGAAGATGAACATAACACACACAAAAATTTGGTGGGTGACCTTATAACCGAGTGAAAGGGGATTCATCACCTATTGGTGGAGATGGCATTCTGAGTATAAGATGGACTGCGGTGGAAAGGGCTTCACACCAAAATCGTGAAGGCACATGAGACTCCAACAAAAGGGTGCGAGCAACATCAAACAAATGGCAGTTTTTCTTTCCGCTACCCCATATTGTTGTGGAGTTGAGGGGCATGACCTTTGAGATATAATACCATTGGATTGCAAAAATTCTTGAAATGAGTGTGACATGTATTCCCCCATTGTCACAGCAAAATATTTTTATTTTTGGTGAAAATTGGGTCTGAACATAAGCATGAAAAAAAGTCTGAAAGCGGAAAAGACTTCACCTTTTGATCGCAGAAAATAGACCCAAGTGAAACGACTATAATCAACAGTAATAGGCAGTTGATTTCCATCAACAGTACGTCTCTTGAGATTTCCAAAATATTTTTTGATATTAGTAAGAAATTGGGCATTGTTGTTCATGTGGTTGGAAGCCCCTGAATCAAAGTACCAAGAGGAAGAGGATTTACTTGAGAATCCTGGAGTAGAGAATGCAGAAATGATCATTTGTTGAACCATTTCAGGGGTCATTGTTGAAGTAGTAGTGGAGCATTTTGTTGAACCGGTGCTGGATTGGCTTGAATTGTTAGGAATAGATGAACCAACTAAGGCTGTAAAGGCTGTGAAATTTCTCTTTGGTGGCCTTATTGGGCATTCCTTAAGAATATGTCCATTTTTTTTTTTTTTTGCAGTAGTTGCTAACTTTATTTGGGCAGTTTGAAGCATAATGTCCTAATTGCTTGCAACAGAAACATTGAACAACACTCATGTAATGACTTCTTGACTTTCCTCGCGCCACATATGCCACTGAAACAGTAGATGATTTTTTTATCTTCAATGATGGATTGTGTCAGCAGACACTGTTCTTCACGTAAGAAATCATTGAAACATGCATCCAATGATGGTAAGGGTTTCTATGCAAGAGATTGGATCGAATACCTTCAAATGTAGATCTCAATTTCATAAGAAATTGATCTCTCTTAGTAGTTTCATGAACATATTGTACATAACTTAGACCTTCAGAAGTCAAGTATGCATGAACTATATCAGTGTATTCAGCCCAAAAATTGATGAATTTAGAGTAAAATTTAGAGATGGCGAGACTATCCTGTTTAAATAAAGTTATGTCATGTTCAAGCTGGAACCTTCAAGCGGCGTTGCTCTGATTGTAGACTTTCTTCAAATAATTCCACATCGTGGCTGCTGTTTTTTAAGGATGGAGATTCAGGGTAATGTTGGGATCAACAAAACCTAGGACCTAGGACATGACTTGAGCATCTTTGACTACCGATTTGGCATGTGCAACCATATCTCTTTTTTAGGAACTGGAGTGCTGACAACGACATGACCCCACAAATCTTTTCCTGTGCCAAATATCTCAAAATGGAATGCCCAAGTTGAGTGGTTTTTGCCATTAAGGCGAACCACCAAGATTTCATGCTTGTGATTATGGAAATAGGATTTGAACAAGAATGAGAGTTTAATCTGGACTAGGAAATACATAACTGAGACACATAAGAGAAAAAACGAGAACGTAAATAGAAGTGGAAAAAAATCTAGGTTTTTGGATTGTAACCTAGGCTGATACCATGTTAAACTCAAAGAAACTTGGAGAATGAGGATCAAAACTATGTCCCTCTTCATTCTGATTTCTCGTATAAATACAATTAATTAAAAGTGGTCAAGTTGACTTTCAACCCACTAAATTAGCTAAATTATTAATATGTATTTACAACTAATTATGCTAATTAAGAGAACGACTATTTAACTACTACAAATAGATGTGTAATCTCTTACGATTTGATTTTCCATTAATTTCATTGACACTAATTGCATCACTAAATACATAATAATAACAATTCTTCCCCTTTTTATATTTTCAATTTTTTTATTATAAAAATATATGGGTCTTTCTTTATCTTAACATCGGAAGATAATAGTGATTAGTGACTGATATCCAGCACCATTATGGATGCAGATATCAAATGCCTACTTGCAGTTTCTGCGTGGACCCGGTAACAAAATGTTATTTGAGTTTGTAAAGGGAATGCCAAAACCTGAGAACGTAATTAGGGATGAAGGGGTTGACGTAGCTTCACTCCTGGGCAGTGTTTTCTATATATGGATCATCCTGCAACTTTTTCCGGTAAGTGCATAATATAAATATCTGAACAAATAGGTAGTTGTTCAGATATTGTTGTATGTAAACTTGTATGTAAACTTGTTGTATGTAAAAATCACCCTTTACTTGTCTATAAGTTGTTGTATGTAAACTTGTATTCAAAGTCAACAATTGTATCTAACATCCAATAATGCAAACACAATAGAGAAGATGTTTTAGCGTGCTTATATATGCATTTTATATAGGTTGTTCTGACATCGCTGGTTTATGAGAAGCAACAAAAATTAAGAATCATGATGAAAATGCATGGTCTTGGTGACGGGCCATATTGGTTGATTTCATATGGTTATTTTCTTGCGTTATCAGTGATCTATATGTTGTGTTTTGTGATATTCGGCTCAGCCTTAGGTAAGAATTTAATTATTTGACTCTCTGTTCTTGGCATTCTCACATTCTGTCTAATGCCGCTGACATCATTTTCAGGAATAAAATTCTTCACCTTGAATGACTACAGCATCCAATTCCTATTTTATTTCATCTATTTAAACTTACAAATTTCAATGGCATTTCTGTTGTCTTCCTTTTTGTCAGATGTTAAGACCGCTACAGGTTTGTTTCTACTTCCAGTTGTTCATAATAATCAGTGCATTAGTATTTTCTTTTCTCAGATCTCCTCATTACTGAGTTGTGTTTTTTATATTTGCAGTAATCGCATATTTAGGCGTCTTTGGAACTGGGCTACTAGGCCACTTTCTTTTCTTAAAATTTCTTGTAAAATCATCATTTTCAAGTAAGTAATAATCCTGAATGCACCTTTCATATACTGTTAATTAAGCTAAGCACTAGCATTTTTTAATTAGTTCAAATCCATGACCCCAAGTTGGGATTCCCAACTAATAAACCATTATATTACCTAATACTTTTCATTGAGCTTGTTACATGTAAACCTTTAAATTTAAAACAAAGAACACCAGCCTGTCAAAACATAGAACTCCGAAAACTAGTACTCCCCCTGATTCACAAATGTCAATTTACGTCGTTGGTAACTCCTTGGTTTTCTTGGTACGATCCCAAAACATGGTATGGAGTCCTCAATAAATTAAATGGGGTTCCTTTTCTAGTGTCCTAACTCTTCAATTCACAAAAGTTAATAGAAAAGAAGCAAGTCTAGATAGGACAATGATCTTTACATAAACCATATAAAATCACTTCCAAAATTTCAAACACAACCATGTAGAGATAGACTGTCAACTAGAACATCATTTCCAATTTGCCATTGCCAAATGTTACAAAACACTATTGACGGGAACTCTGATGGTTGTTTGAGGTCCATGTTATTCCACCCGCGTCCATCCACTTTCTAGATATGCAGCCCACCTCAATTAGAGATATGGCATAGATATTATTTATAAGGTTTAAGTAGTCATCGCCTTACAAACTGGTTTAATGGGGTTAAGTTAGATCTCAATCCCAAATTCGAAGAATGACGATCCCATATCAGCAAGTAAATAGAAACAGCAGATGAGAAGAACATGTAAATTCAGAAATACCAAAAGATCTTGAATCTTCTGTGCTTTTGATTTTTTTGAGCCAAAGAATAAAGAAAACAAAGGCGCTGAGCTAAGAAAGTCTCAGAAATGCATTAAAATACCATTAAAGATATAGTGTTTGTTTTGACTTAAAAAAATGATTTTTTTTTTTTTTTTTTTAAATAATGAGATTTTTAAGAGATTTTGAGGAAAGCTGAAGTTAATTTCCATTTGTTTACTACGATAAAAAAATTATATTTTTTTTAAGATTAGAAGCTCTTTTATGATTTGAAACTCTTACATTTGAGTTCTTTGTTTTTCGAAGAAAGAAAAAAGATTTTGGAAAAGCTACTATGAATAGCTTTTTAATTTGAGGTTAAAAATGGTTTTTTTTATTTTTATCAAAATGGATGTTTTAAAAATTTGAAACAAACACTATTAAAATTAAAAAAAAGAAGTGATTTTTTGGTTTAAAAAAATCCAAAACAAACGGGACCTTATTTTATTAGTGTCTGTCCATCCACCCTTGTACTAGTATAGCATATTCTACCACTAGACAAGAAAGTTCTTTCTGAATTTATTTGTGATTCTTTGAGCCTCTTGTCCATTTCAACCAAGGAAGAAGAGAAATGGTAAGTTGGTTTAGTTGAAAGAGAAGAGTTACACCATTTCTTTACTAACAAATCAGTCTCTGGATTGATACAAAGTTGGAATTAAGGTTGTATAGTGTATCACTAACGAATTCAGAAATAATTTGATTCTCTACAAATTGAAAAAAAAAATGAATGGTTTGATGACAATGATTTGGAGTTTTATCTACATAGATTTCATATCAGTCAATTTTATATGCATCACATGTCCTCTGTTTCCAGCTTCTAACCTTTTAGTGTGTTGATTCCCTATGCTATTTCTGCAGGAGGATGGGTCATTTGTATGGAGTTGTATCCTGGGTTTGCTTTATATCGTGGGTTGTATGAGTTTGCAGAGTCTTCCTTCACTGGCAGTGGTATGCAGTGGCAGGATTTGAGCGATAGCGACAATGGCATGATAGAGGTCTTAATTATCATGTCTGTTGAGTGGGTCATATTGATGTTTGTTGCTTATTACATCGATCAAGTAAACTCGACAGGAAATGGAAAAAGTCTTTGTTTCTTCTTGAAAGGATTTAGGAAACAACCTGCATCACTCAAGAACCTAAGTATTCAAAGGCAGGGGTCAAAAGCTTCGGCACAGATGGAGAAAGCGGACGTCATCCAAGAGGTGAGCTTTATGTTGAATAAATGTGCCACCTCAGTGAGGAGTAGTGGTATCATTTACAAAACACCAATAACTTGGGATAGCTATGGGTTCTACTTGAGAACCAAGTAACTTTCCTTTTGGTAACAATCTTTTCCTTTTTTGGAACATCAGGCCGATAGGCCAATAGCAACCCTCAATGTGTGTCTGTGTTTATTTGACTGTGTTGCGCACTAGACCAATAGCAAAATAATTTAAAAAAAATTGGTTTGCCAGGTGTGGCGTACTTTCATGCATAATGTATTAAATGCTTTCTTGTTTTTGTCTTAAGAGGGAGAAGGTGGAGCAGTTGCTTCTTGAACCAACCATTAATCATGCAATTGTTTGCGACGACCTAAAAAAATTCTATCCAGGACGGGATGGAAATCCAGGAAAATTTGCTGTGAAAGAAATGTTCCTTGCTGTGCCTCGAGGGGAGTGCTTTGGTATGCTTGGTCCTAATGGGGCTGGGAAGAGTTCTTTTATTAGTATGGTCAGTTAAAAGTTGATTTTATTCAATTTATTCATATTTTTGGAAATTTAAATATTTACAAAAAGATGATTGTATATTACGAAAGTCTACTATTTTCAATGAATCATGTTTCATCCTTTCAATTTTTTTCTCCTTAATTTATAAATCTAATCAGCTTATGTGTGCTTATAGATGATTGGTCTCACAGAGCCATCATCTGGTGCGGCATATGTTCAAGGTCAGGACATAAGAACTCATATGAAAGCAATATATACTAACATGGGAGTGTGCCCACAGCATGAGTAAGCTGAAATTTCCTACATTTTTTATGTTTATCTTGAAATCATATTTATATCAATTGAAAGAAGTTTTTAATTTTTTTTCTCATGATTCTATAGCTTGCTGTGGGAAAGCTTGACAGGCAGAGAGCACCTACTTTTCTATGGCAGACTTAAAAATCTTCAAGGTTCAGCCTTGACTAAAGTAAGTTCATTCCACACAAGTTCTCACTGTTTGAAATATTAAGATTCTTGTTAACTATGTTAGGATTACAAAAATTGTACTTCCACAGCATAAATATGTGGTTTAGGTTAATAAGAGCAGTAAAATTAGAACTTTGGTTTTTTCGTAATTGTTGTGCATTTGAAGACAACAATATCTAGATTCCATATCGTCATATTAGTTTTGTCTACAAACTATTACAATTGTCAACTTTTGTTCAAGAACATCGTTACAATGTTAAATTTTTAAGATTACCAAAGGAACAACTCGGTTTTATTCAGAAAAGTGTTTTTAAAAATGTGGAAAAAAAAATCAAAGATAACCTACTTGGAAAAAGATATTACATGAAAAATCACATGATATTGATGATCTAAATTATCCGTTGTCTTTTCAATTGATAAATAATCAAACCCTACTTTTGAATGAAAGTTTAGGTCCTTAATTAGTTATAACTAATCACATTAAAGGTGGGATTAATAGTTAATTATTACATTAAATTTAGGTGCTTTAGTAACATGTTTCTCTTGTTATTGTTTATTTTTCTGTTTGGAGTATGGATTTATAAAATATTATTGCATATAAGATGCAATTTGAAAATTGTAAATATTTAGCTTCTATTTTATTGTTGCAGGCAGTAGAAGAATCGTTGAAGGTGTTAAACCTTTTCTATGGAGGGGTTGCTGATAAACAAGCTGGAAAATACAGTGGAGGGATGAAGAGGAGGCTTAGTGTTGCCATTTCATTGATTGGGGACCCCAAAGTTTGTTTCTGTTTTCAACTCAATTTGATCATTTTCCTTTTTCATTTTTTTATAATAAATATGAAGATTCAAGTTTTTGTATTTTGTAAATGACAATTCAAATTTAGGTTGTTTATATGGATGAGCCAAGTACCGGATTAGACCCTGCTTCTAGGAATTGCCTATGGAATGCTATCAGGCTTGCGAAACAGGATCGTGCAATCATCTTGACCAGTAATCACACTCACTCTTTCATGGATTTTGTAGCACTAAATTTTGCTTCTAGTTTATACTTTAGATATTTTAGCTTGTTTGATAGATTCATAAGTCTGTGTTTTATGCTTTCAGCACATTCAATGGAAGAGGCAGAGGCCTTGTGTGATCGATTAGGAATTTTTGTAGACGGAAGATTGCAGTGCGTAGGAAATCCAAAGGAGGTACATTGCTCAAGTGATATTTTTTTTGTCATTATATGTTTAATGTTTGCAATTGTGAATGCAACTTAAAAAATTCAAGCTAATTAGATACACTTCCACAGTTTTTTCAATTTACTGCCAAATAGAAAGTGTAAGTTTAAACCATGTATTCTTTTTTAACAAAAATTTAACTTGAACGGTTTTGCTACTTCTGTTGTTTTATCATAGCTGAAAGGCAGATATGGAGGAACTTATGTGTTCACAATGACAACATCTTCCGATCACGAGAGGGACGTCGAGAACATGGTACAACGGCTCACCCCAAATGCCAACAAGATATACCATCTCTCTGGTACTCAGAAATTTGAGCTGCCAAAAGAGGATGTTAAAATAGCGAACATATTCCAAGCTGTTGAAGTTGCAAAAAGAAACTTCACTGTTTTCGCATGGGGTTTATCTGACACCACATTGGAAGATGTCTTCATTAAGGTAGCACGCGAGGCTTGTGCATTTGATACCTTGTCATAATTTGTACTCACTATGCATGGTTAAGACTTATATGTGCACTGTACAGCAAGCATTGGAGTTATTTGCCTCCAGAGAATTTGAACAGTTAATATGAAGTAATATATGGTTAAATGGTTCTGAGTTCTGAGTTCTAACTGTTTTATTCACTATATATGCTAAAAACAAGACAAATGATATTCAATAACTTATTCATGCTCATGTGGTTTCACACAATTTTGTGCATATGCATCATGTTACTTGGGTAACGGAGGGAAACTGGAGGAATGATCTGGGGCAACAACAAAAATTAGTGCAGTAATACTCTTACTAAAATTTATATTTTCAACTTTAACATGGAATTTGTTAAAACTTGGGAAGGGAGGAAGGCTTTGAGAGTAAAAGGAGGCGCAAAGAGAAGGGAAGGTAGGAATAGAGAATAATCTCTCAAAAAAAGTGTTTTTGGAAGAGAGAAGAGGAAAAATTTTAGCTAATACTTTCTTTGTTTAAGAGTATTTTAGGAGGAGGAAAAATAGTTTGGAAATTTTCAAAGACCTCTTAAATCCTTCAAAGCATTTTGAGTTCTTTCATATTGGAGAGTTACAACATAGATCAGATGGAAGAGACAATGCATTGTTATATGCCGGGGTGGAGTTCGAACTCCATACACCTCACTTATTCATCTTAAAAAGTGGATTCAAGCTGATAGGCTACTTGACAACAAAAATATTAGAGAGTAAATAAAAAAATTTCAATTCAAGATGGAGGATTTGCATGATAAAAAAAAGATGGAGGATTGTCCTTCAATCATTCATCTTCCATTTTCCCTCAAATATTTTCTTTCTCGTGTCTCACTTTGTAACAAATTAGAAAATCTTCGAGTAATTTACATTTCAATCGTCAAAATCACACGGTCAGATAATTTAATCCACAAATTTAGTAAATGATAGAATGTTAGTAACTAAAATTGAAGGTCAAAGCATATTGTGCGACTTGGTCTTAGTTTTTGTACTAAAAACGTAATATTAAAAAAAAATTAGATTGATGACCCGTGCGCCGCACGAGTCATATTAACTGTATAATACAGTCTGTATTGTATAAATTGTATAAAGTATATCGTAAAAATAAAATAAAAGTTGATGTTAAATAAGGCTAGATAACAATCATCTAAGGTCTCCAATTTTTATTTTTAAATTTTACTTGATAAAAAGATCTCATGGATTTTGGTTAAATATAAAGGTCTCATAACACATGCGTGCACATTATGTTCCATAATTAATTCTTTTCGAGCAGCTATTCCATAATTATTAATACAATTAAATTGATGATAATATTATTAGTTAAAAACAATGACCACTAGTAAAATAAATGACTACTTATTTAACAAAACAAAAAACCACCAAGTACTGTTGCAGAATCACTTTCCCCTTCCTCTATATGCAATCTGATCCAAGGAAAGGTGATTCTCACCTCAAAATTCATTCACACTTGCACAAATTTGCTTGTAATGAAAGAAATAATAAAAGTATGCATATGAAATCAAGGCTAATAGCAGAATAAGGTTTTGAAAGAAACAAAATTCAGATTAAGTTCAAAAAACATGACTTTACACGACACAATCTGAAACTAAATAGAAAGACTGTCAAAATTGGTGTAAACATCTCAAACTAAAAATAAAAAACGCAAAAAGGATATTCCAATTCTCAAAAAAAAATGCATAACATGGTTTAGGGTTTGCTATATATAGCCGAGTTTGCATGGAAATTAGAGTATTCTGTTTGTAAACGTATTAAATAAGTGTACAACAACTTGTCAAAAAAAAAGTCTACAGAAATAATAAATATATAAAAATGATGACACAACATGATAGGAATGAAAAACTCATCAATGAAAGAAATATTAGGGATTGCTGCATTTTAGAAAGAATTTGTTAGGTTAAATTGTTGTTAACCTAATGCAGCATTTTAGAGAGAAATTATTAAGTTAAGTTGCTACAGACTTAACAAAATTAATAAATAAGGATTTAATTTCCATCAAGGCATCGACAAGGTTAGAATTCATATCATACATTCTGACTATCACACAATATTTCCAATGAACCATATCTAGATTTTTTTTATTTCACCTTGTCTTGATATCAAAATTAAGGACACTACACATAATTGAGAACATCTTTGGGAACAAAAACATTTCACCTTGGCTTGAAATCAAAATAAAGGACATTACATGTAATTGAGAACATCTTTAAGAACAAAAACCATAACCAATGATATCAGATACAAGAGGTATGTTGGGAAGGATGTCCACAAAGGAAAAGTGGAACGAAAACTAGTAGTGAGACCCATCACAATACAAACAATTGCCACCACCAATACATCAGCTGAAAATTCCCAAGTGATCTCTCTCATATATATAAGAATAGATATCACCACAAAGCCAAGAATGTTGTTCATAAACACTGCTCCATAAATCTGCATTGACCAAATCTTACATAAGTATTTATTCATAGACTATAAATGTTTAGCTCTTATGGAGATCTTCTGATTATTTGAGAATTTATAAATAGGTCTCTAAACTAAAAAAAATGTAATTAGGTCCTAGAATTAATTAATTTTTTTAGTTGGGTATCAACTTTTAAATAATTTGTAATTATGTTTGAGTTTAAGGATACAATCATAAATTACTTAAAAGTTTAGAGGCTTATTTATAAATTATTTAAAAATTCAAGGATCCAATTAAAAACATCTTTAGCTTAAAGACCTATTTATAAATTATTGATAATTTTAATAACTTAATTTTTTTAAAGTTATAAGACCTATTTAAAAATCTTCAAATAATTTAGGGATCTCATAGTATGTTAACCAAGGATAAAATAGTGAAGAAGTTAGACTGACGCAGGAACATGACTAACCTCATACATTGTGTGAGAAGTATTACTACTTTTTTTGTGGTTAGCTTCTTTGATTGCTGAGGTTGCTTCTCTAAAATTTGTAGCCAAAGGGACTAAAATGAAAGAGATGAAAAATGATGAAATTCCTGCAGCTTCAGAGAATTTTTGAACACTTGCTATTAGAGGCTCTGCAAGAAGTGACAACATAGTAATTCCCAACACCACATATGCTATAGCTTCTAACCATGCAGTCACCCCTTTGGTTTGATTCTCTTCCATTACCTTCTCAACATCTTCCCATGTCTAATGCATAATCATTAACATACCATTTGTAAACAAATTTGTTATTGATGAAGTGTAGAAAAAATGGAAGAAATTGGTTTAAATGCAATTTTAGTCAATTTAGTGTCCATGTTTCTAAATTTGAGAATGTAGTCCCTAAATTTTAAAATTTTGAGAAATTTTCTCCACCACTTAATTTTTGACTCATTTATCATGCTGAAACTTGTCATCTCATTATTCAACATAGTGTATCAAAAATAAACTTGAAATTCAATGTGAAATTTTTTCCATAAATTTCACAAATTGGGAGACTACATTTTCTAATTTAGAAATGGGAAGGCCATAGTCTTGTTTTAATGAATATGTCAAGTTATTGAGTAAAGGAATAAGGAAAATACTTGATGAGTTTCATGAGAAGAAGATTTTGAGCTTCCTGCTTTACTAGAATTTGAGTTTATCCATTTAGTGAAGCCATCAACAAATTCATTCTCACTAATTTCATTGTCTTTGTTGGCATCAAGATCATGAAGGAGTTTTGAGACTGCTTCCTCTGCATCTACAGCCTTACCAAACTGAGTCTCCCTCACGATTTTCTCTAACTCGGATCTTGAAACATGGTTATCACCATCGCCATCAACTTGTTCAAATAACCTATTGCATCACAAGGAGCAAACATGCATAAAAAAACATATTTATATATACTGTCAGTACATGTAATCAAAGATATAAATATGCAGACCTTTTGATAGCATCTTTATCTGCTGTACCATCATCATTGAGCATCCTACCAACCATATCATTTTGAGCATGACTTAAGACTCCAGAAATAAGATGTCCCTTCAATTCACGTTCCTTTCTCACGTGTTCAATCCATGGCTTGATAAAAGTCTGTTTAGAATACAATAAGATTGTATTGAATTATTTGAACTTATCAGCTGACATAAGCATTTGTGAGACTGTTTGCGAGAGCTTATAGAAATAGAGAACATGTCCATCAGTTGTTTTCAACTTATTTTTATAAACTCTATAAGATAAAACTTACAGAATTTATGAAAATAGTTTTACTTTATTTTATAATTTGTTACAACAATAGCTTATACATAAGCGCTTATGCTAGAAGCGCGTTATATCATGTAATAATAGATTCTTTAAGAAAAATATCATTATAATATATAACAATCATGTCAGGCTTTGAATTGCATTACTTACCTGATACATTTTGTTCATAGATTCTTTAGGGATGTACTTTCTATCCAAAGCATGCTTTGTTTGGTTAATATATTCTGTTAAGCCACTAACAAATTCTTCTTTGGTTATAATTTGGTCGCCATTTTTGTCAAAAGCTTTTAACATATCTGCTATTTGGTCCTCTCTGATATTTGTGTTGGCTAAATTGTTCCCAAGCAACAACTCTTTTACTTCAGAAGTTGATAAATGTTTTTCGCCATGTTGACTGAATTCATGGTATAGCCTGCATGATGAAGTACACTATTAGGGTTATGTACGTAGAAAACTAAGGGAAATTGTTTTCCTATAGTGCTGATCCTGAAGGAGAGTGCTTGTGCTAGTAGATAAGCTCAAATAAACTAATTCAAACTGTCTTTAATTTGTTGAGAAATGTTCCATGAAATTTGACCCACCCATTTATGGCAGCTACATTAGGAGTTCCATCCTCAGCTAGGATCTTTTGTAGAGTTTGCTTTTCAACACGTTGGAAAATTCTTAAAATTAAATCATCATGCTTTATGTATTCCAGTCTTGTTTTCTCTATCTGAGGTTTAAAGAGCTGCATATTTCATTGGATAAAAATAAGAAGACAATTTGACATTGAAAAATATCAAAAAGAGAGTCAAACTAGTCTATTACAAATTGAGTAATTAATTTATATGGATAATATGCTTCACCTCCCAATTCCAAATTACTATATTGTATAGTTGGATACTAGATTTTATAAAATAGTATGTGACTGCAATTTGAGTTGTGACATCAAGATTATTATCATATAAAATTTGAGTTGCAACCGAGATTGAGATTGCATCAGTTGTATTTAACTGCGATTTCCTAAAATATTAAGGTTTACAACACAGCTTCCATTTTAAACTTAGTTGTATATTATAATAGTATTTTACAACTAAACATAAAGATTAACTGAAATGCAAATAGGAGTAAGTGAAAGGGGCACCTGGTAAATGAAGTATGAGATAAGAAAAGTGACAGCAATGATGAGAGAAACTATCAAGGTCACATTGCGTAATGTTGTAGAGAAATAGAACAAAGTAGGAATCTGCATGATGAGGAGTGGAATAACAGAGAAAACCATGATTCTTGCCATCTTTCTAGTATCTATATCCATAGTAATGCCATAACCTATCATAAATTTTAAAAAAAAACTACACATTAAGAATTCAAATAAAAAAATCTATAAAGGAGTTAAGGTAACCCTAATTGAAGAATTTGAAACTTCATGTATGAAATGCATAGGTTTCTTTCAAGAATGCATTTAAACACTACAAGAATTTTGGTTATTATTGGCGGAATTAATCACTCAGTAATGAATCAAATGCCTCAATAATACACATTACTAGCGGATTGGTGACAAAAAAATTCCCTCAGTAATATTGGCGTCAGTAATGTTACTGGCGGAACTTTCCCTCGATAATAGAGTGGGTGAACTGATGAAGCAATACTGGGGAATTTTTCCTTCAGTAATTACTGGCGGAATAGTCTGCCAATAAGTACTGACAGAAAAATCCGTCAATATCGTAAAACAAGAAATTCAACCAATTAATACTAGCCGATTTAATCCGCCAGCAATGATTCAACCAAAATACTCGCCAATAAATCCACCGGTAATAAAGTGGCCATTAAAGCTAGCCAAAAAACTCCGCCAGTAATAACTTCTTGAACAAACAAAATTGACGGAAATATCCGCCAGTGATACATTTCTTTTTTTTATTAATTTATGAAAGCACTTCCCACTGTATTATTTAAATTAATGAAAAAAATTAATAAATTAATAAAATAATTTTTTTGTTAAAAAAAATTGACAAAAAAACATCTCATTCGGTTATAAAAGTAAAGTCATTACAAATGATAGATGCTACTGGTTCACAGGGACATTTCCCCACCACAAATTAGTCCATACATTCCTTGTCATGCCTGCAAGGCCATGAGCTACTCTATTCTTACTTCTTCTAACAACCACGACATAACTCGTGGAAAAAGGAACACAAAAGACAGTAATGCAAAGACATGTACTTTTTCATTACCGGTGGAAAATTTCCCTCAGTAAACATTGGCAGGTTCATTAATGATATTACTGGCAGAATTATCCGTCAGTAATGTAACTAACAGAATTAAATTATTGAAGGATTTTTTCCGTCAGTAACGTTATTGATGTTTTTTTTTATGTTACTGAAAGTTTATTCCGCCAGTAATTATTGAGGGTCTAAATCCATCAGTAATGCAATTTTGAATTGGTTAGTAAATTGGGGAATTCTTATAGTAATCATAACTACTTCTAAAGTCAAATAGATGATTGTTTGTGATTTGTTGATAGTATAAAATTCTACATTTGATGTGTATAAAAATTAAACTCTGAAAAAAATGTTATGACATATTTACGTAGTAAGACGTGTATTAATGGATTTAAATAAAGAGATAGAATTAAGAGCAAACCAGTCAAAGCTTGTATTATTCTTCCATTTGATGAATATGAGGTATCAGTAGAATGAGAGTCGTTTTTAAAGCTTTGCTTGCCAACAATAACACAAGTTCCCCACACAACTGTGAGAAGCAGGATGGATGATCCAGCTAACAATCCAACTCCAGTAGAAGCATACTCTTGCGCACTCTCCTTATCACTTGAAAGTCCGGTGACTGACAACAACAAACATACAAAAAAAATGAAGTTGATGTGTGATTATTATATAATATATAGTGAGATATTAACGTCTACAAATATATTTGAAACTAAATAATTTGTGTATGTGTACCTCTCAACAACAAAAAATGTGTGTGTATGGTGTATACAGTTAAGAGGGAATAGGGACAGGGCTATGTCATGTCATATTCATGGCACTCTCCAATTTTGTACTCGTGTAATTTTTCTGTATTTTTTATTTATATTTTTGGTACATAAGAGGTATTATTTGATTCCTTTAAAAAAAAAAAAAAAAAAAGAGGTATTCTTTGATTTAATATTTGATGGCCTCAAAAAAAAGAGACACTTATAAAAAAATCTATTCTAGTTTGGCCTCTATCAGACATTTAGCCTGTAAAACATGGCATCACCTTTATTTTAGTACTAATTCAACATGATTGATATATTATAAGAACTAGAACAAAATAATGAGATCTAGTAGCATTTCTTTATTTTTCAATGACTCAAATGAAGAAGAAAAAGGTATAGAGACTAAAATTACAACGAGGCCTATGTTCATAAAAAAAATAATTACGAGGAGGCATATTTGTATGTATGAAAGTGTGACTTATGTTCATATCGACAAAGATAACTATATAGTACATACATATACAAACAAAACCACAAGAGAAAAACCATTTTTAAATTCGGTTTATAATTTTGTGAACCGGTAAGAAACCAGTTATATTTTTATAATGAATTTACAATGGATTTTTTTAAAAAAAAATGGAAGAAAAAGAAACAAAGCTTATCTCAAACATTTGCTCCCATCTTACCAAGTCTGCTGAGAGTTTAAGTAAAATGCTTTGAAAGTATTAAACAAAAAAACAAGAACTACATAATTAGGACAAAGTATGTAAATAGCAATTGCTATGAATATACAACAAATTATTTAGAATGTTTGAAATTGAGTAGCTAGGATGCAACTAAAGAGATTTGTATTTTGAGAGTAAGAAGCAATACCAAGAAGAATTAAGGATTCAGGAAGGGCACCAAGAATATCAAAAGCACTAGCACCAAAAACACCTGGACCAAGAATCTTGAAGATTTGTTCACCTCCAGCAGCCAAATATGATTCTCCATGGAATAACAAGTATTCATAAACCAAAATCAGAAACAAATGACCAAGAATGTTATTAGAACATGGCAAAAACCCATACATTTGTTTACAATACTCCTCTGGATTAGAAGAAGATTCAATAATAACCCCTTTCTCATTATCATCATTATTAAGAAGTAGATAAGAATCTTCTTCTGCTTGAACATCATCAACTCCATTGGAAATCAATTTATTAGGAAGAAAACGGCATTGAACATGAAGTGCTATTATAGAAAGAAAAAGAATATTGAAGCATGCTATTTTTGTGATGTTTCTCATTTTGTTTTATCTATCTATGATATGATGAACTGAGAAAAGAGAAATAGTGGTTGTAGAAATATATAACTCAAGCAAAACTCAAGAAACTTCATTAGGTCAACATGGCTAGATGTGAAATGAATATGTGAATATTTTTACGTAAAAATGATAAGCACGTCGCATATTGATTTATTTAACTTGACCCTAAAATAATGGACCATACAAATCCATATGCACATTAGAGAAGTAATATAGTATTGACTATTGACTTAACAGTTGGATTATGGCAGATGCCCAAGTGTGGCATAGAAGTAGATTAGTTAGTGGTATGGAGGTTCATAGTTCAAGAGTTGGAACCAATATACGCAAACTCTCCACATAAACACTTTAGCAATCATTTGTTCTCTCCTATGAGGGATTCTTAATTTTTAACACTACACGTATTAAATTCAAATAGGACCCTTTTTTTTACTCGTTTGCGACTAGAATAATAGAGAACATATCATCAAAGATATCCTCATCGAGGCTAGGTCATTTGACAACTTGTACACTCTATTTTTTTTAGTGGTTACCTCAAGCAAAACTCAAGGCTTCGTTAGGCCAACATGGCTAGATGTGAAATGAACATCTAATATTATATTATATAAAATGATAAAATAAAAAGCACGTGGCTTAATAAATTATTTAAATTGACCCTAAAATTAAGGACCTTACAAATCCATCACAATATATATATACATGTTATTAAAACTGGCATGAGATTAGAGAAGTAATATAGTAGTATTGAGTATTGACTAAATTGCTGGATTATTTATGGCACGTCCAATTAGAGTGTGGCACAGTAGTTGATTGGTTAATGTTCTTAAGTGTGGAAACTCATAGTTTAAGGGTCTATTTGGTAAGACATATAATATAGTTTTTAGCCTATAGTGGATAAGAACCGACTTGGATTGACATGATGATATTGACTTAAGATTTGAGAGTGTATTTCTCTTCAAAGTTTCAGTTTTGATTTTTCCTAGTATCAATTTAGATAAGCTAATTTAACTTTTTTTTTTAAAAAACTTATAGCGGATAAGCTCGTATTTCAATATACCATACAAAAAATAGCTCGTATTTCAATATACCATACAAAAAATTCTATTAAATTAATCTTTAATTAACATCCATTATATTGAAATAAAATAAATACTAAAATATAAAATAAAAGATATATTAATTTAATAAATTTAAATTACAAAATTCTAATACTTAAATATAATGGATGTTAATTTTATTATGAAATCATTTATGAGTTACTTGAACAGTTAATTTTACCAAACACTTCAACTAGTTTATCAGCTATAAATCATTAGCCATCAGCTATAAGTTATAAGCTATCAGTCATATGCTATAAGCTACCAGTCAGCTTATTAGCTATCCGTTATTTTTATCAAACAGAACCTAAAAGTTTGAATCAACCGGCGCAAGCTTTCCACCACTTATAAACACTTTAGTTATCTTTGTTCTCCTCTATGCGAGACTTCTTAATTTTCAACACTCCACCTTGAGTTCAAACAAGACCTTTTTTATTACCTGTTTGTGACTCGGATAATAGTCTATTTTTTCTTCTTTCATTTTGTCTTGTCCTCAACGGGGCTGGATCATTTGGCTGCATATATGTACCTTATCTATTCATTTGGCTACTTGTACCATATGTCCAAACCTATGTAATTTATAAGAAGAAGCATCTAATCAACAAATAAGGGAACCTATGTAATTTATAAGAAGAAGCATCTAATCAATAAATAAGGGAGTAAATAGGTAATTACCTTTGAAATTGTAAGTTTCGTCAATTACCCTTGACATTAATAAAACTTCAATTACCCCCTGATATTGTACAACATTAATCAATTTACCCCCTCCATCAAATTCAAATTCTTTTGTTAGTCAACATGACTAACAAAAGTAATATATGAAAGATTCTATTTTCCTAATAACAAAAGTAATATATAAAGATTCTATAGATTTCAATGACATATATAAAGTAATAAGAGAAAAAAAATAAGATTATAGATTTCAACAAAAGAGACTATAAAAGAGAAAATAAAATAAGATTATAAAAGAGACTATGATTTCAATAAAATAAAAAAGACTATAGATCTAGAAGAAAAAATATTTCCATAACATATGAGGAAAAAAAGCATGTTATCAAAGAGACATAGATTAAAGTAAGTAGGATAAATTATGAATTCCAACTTCTAAACTTTTGTAAGATAGGTCAAACCAAACACGTTTTAATTGTTCTTAGTTTAGTTGAGACTTGCATTTTTTAACAAAGCATTTCAAATCAATGGTTTGAGTAGAATTAAAACTTACATATAAATTGACTTGTTGTTTAATCGACACACTGTGGTGGCTGCATATGTTCCATTGTCATCTTTGAAAAAATCGATCCTGAAAAAGTAAGAAAAATGGAAATTAAAAATAGAACAAATTTATATTTGAAAAGATAAGATAGTGAGTGTATGGACAAAATGGATATCGAGAATAGACATGATTTGTTAAACCCCTACTACATAGAAAACACAAAAAAGAATAAAACTACGAAATTGAAAGCATGGACAAAAAATGGTGGTGCATGGATATTGCTTATATAGACCTTTGAAAGAAATTCCAATAATAATGAGGTTTAATTGTGATAAGTGTGTGATTATAATAATTGCATTATATTTTATGGTTCTATAGTTGAAAAATACTTACATTTTTTTATAAAACTTTAAAAAAAAGTTCAAGTGAAACTTTTTCATGTGCCAATGACATCATATTAATTGTTCGACTGGAAGATATAAGGTGTGAATTTTAAAGGTGACAACTTTTGGGTGAAGATACAACAACACTGCATCAAGTTAAAACGATTTAGAAAATGAATAGGGCAACAGTCAATTAATAAAAATTGTTCCCTAAAATAAATTAATAAAAATTGTAACTCACCAATTCATTATTAAATTGGGAAAAAGAAAGTTAGAAATATTATTAGAATGAAGCAAACACGGCAGATTAAGAAGTTGTATCATCACTATCTTTAAGTTCATAGTGGAGAATAACTCTTCATAATGCATAAAAATTTTTAAAAAAATCAATCATTCAACGAGATGCAACAAATTAAAGAGGATATGTCAAATTTTCAGAGAGAGTGTGGAGTTTTTTTAGGTGCCAAATCACCACAATGCAAGCTTAAGGTGTTAATTCAAGGCTTAAGGTGTTAATTCAAGTTTAGAATTCAAGATAGTATCTATCTATCTATATATCTTTGAATTTAAAACTTGAACTACTCTTATGCAAGAGTTTTGTTGATGTGGCATATCTAAATGAGCTTCAATTTCTCATTCTCTATTGATTGAAACTTTGCCACTCTACAAAGAGTTCTTTCACTATTTTTAAACCAATTCAATATCTAATTATTATATAACTTCTACAACAAAAAAAACTTATGCTTTAAATTAAATATATAAATGTATGTATATTTAAAAGCATAGTTTTAAAACTCGGCTCGGACCGGCCGGTCGGACCGTAAACCGATGGGTAGGCCGGTTCGAGCCAACATTTGGATCGGTCATGCAGTTGACTCGGCCGGAACCGATCAAAACCAGTAAAAATCGGTGACTCGGCCGAGTTTTTGGTCTGACCGGTTCTCTATTTTTTATTTTTTTTTTGCTTTTAGCTTTACAAAAACGACGTCGTTTTGGATTTTTCAATTAAAAAAAAGAAAAAACTGGAATTAGAAAGGTCAAAAAAGGGTAGAAAGACTCCAAAACCTCACTCCCTCCAT
>Ga0315914_1000751_pt1 | contig 43939 bp, 23 predicted proteins | sample MpolenodulesMG_FD_203920 | JGI IMG/M metagenome (GOLD analysis project Ga0315914, IMG submission 203920) | Medicago polymorpha root nodule microbial communities from Los Angeles, California, United States - elongated nodules | ecosystem: Host-associated > Plants > Roots > Nodule | place: USA... | reverse complement strand
TTGTAAAATGAAAATGAAATTGTAATATTTGATGAAATTTAAAACATTGCTGAAAATATGTTGTGTTTCGGCGTTTTAACTTGATTTTAATGTTGGAAACAAAAAATTGTATCGTCTAGAAAAACCCCACCAACCGATCCAACTCAAACCGCATTGGTTTGGTTTGGTTTGGTTCAGATTTTATTTTTAAAGTCAACCGAACCAAACCAAACCGCATGCTTTTTTAGCTTGCGGTTTAGATGACTTTTACGCTCAAAACCGAACCAAACCGCATCGCTAACACCCCTAAATAAGACCATAACAGAAGATTTTTACTCAACATAATATAAGTATAAAAGAGATAGTTGTTCAAAAGTTATCACTAAATAATTGTACAAATAACACTTCTCAAATAAAATTCGTTTAAACTCCGTTAAAAAAATGAATTCAACAAAATTGATGCACCCTCCATTATAATTGTAAGATTATTTATTGAGAAAAGTTATGTCTTATACTATAAGACCATCTACAAGTTTTTAAACAAATTTATTATTCTTTTTCCAAGCAAACCTTTTAAAAATAAACCTTTGTACCGTGTACTTTATACTTTTAAGGATTCTTGAGCACATCTTGTGCTCTAGGATTCTTTTGTGCTTCTAAAATATTCTATTTTTGCTTGTTAAAAAAAAATTATATTGGAATATGAAAAATTAACAAAAAATGTATCTCTATACTTTTCATAAAAAAATAAAAAACACAAATATTTATATATACAAAGAGCAATTTGATAATAGGTCATATACAATTGCGATTTTGGCCCTCTAAGAAAAAAACTACAAAACCACCCCTTAAGTTTTGCAACTATAGCAGTTTTAGCCCCCAAGGTAAAAAAAAACATGTGGCATCTCAATTAGGGTGCCACGTCAGCGTAGACCGAGTCAAAATTGGCCTTGGGGGCCAAAACTGCACATGTGCAAAACTTAGGGGGCGGTTTTGTAGTTTTTTCTTCTTAGAGGGCTTAAATCGCAACTTTAAAAAAGTTAGAGGACTAAAACTGCTATTAAAACATTTTTCTTAATACCCGCTATCATATGAAAAGAGACACGAAGCATTTGATTCAAAATTTAGTTTAAAAACATCATTTTCTTTTACTTACTTTTGCTTATATTATGCAACAAATAGAATACTCCTTTATCCTTTATTAGATGAATTCATAACAAAAATTATGAGCATTAAAAAAAATAAAAAATAAAATTGCTAATTTTTTTGAAAATATTATTTAATTATTGTTTATGTATAAATAAATTCAAATTATTTTTTATGGGTTTGTCTATTGCATAGGTTAAAATAACTACAAACGCTAATTTTTTTTTATTGAAAATAACTGTTATTTTGATATATGTTTTAGCCCCCCCATCATTTTTAATATAAAATGCAGAAGTTTTATGATAAACTTATTTTCTTTTTGAGGGATATCTTTGATTTGTTACACTTTGTACGTCTTAAATTAAGTGTCATCTTCATTGTCTTTCTCTGTCTTTAATTATTTTTCCATTTTATAATACCAATACAATAGTTAGATGATTAAAATGCAATAATAATGGTATGTTGGTAGAAAATAATACTAAATATTGTAGATGGAGTATTAGTTGAAAATAAAATGTTTAGTGTTTCTTTTTAATGTTAGTGAATATATTTAAAACTTCACAAATTTCTATAAGGGTATATATATGTAAAAACACTCAAAAAGTTGCAAAAATTAATGATTCTTTTAATTTTGATGTTTTTTTTCCCGTATGTTAAGGACATGAGGGAGTAACTCTTAATTTTGTTTTTCTTCGTATGATAGACATCTTTTTACTAAAAAAAGGTAGAGTAAATTACACTCTCCTCCCCTCAAAGATACTTGAATTACACTCCCCTTCCCTCTTATGTTAAAATATACACTCCCCTCCCCTCTTATTCAAAATATATTAGAAAACTTTTCACTTCCCTCCCCTAAGAGAAGCTTGAATTACATTTCCCTCCTCTCTTATGTTATAATCTACACTTTACTCCCTCAATATTTATTTTAATTTCTAATAATCTAGCAAAAAAAGAAAAATTAACACACTTCACAAAAATAGTATTGCTGGTCTATTTTAATATAATAAAAAATTGAATACACATTTTTTGCTATTTTTTATTCACAATTTCATTAACATGTAGTTTTAAACCTTATTATAAAATATGAAACAACCCAAAATAAAATTAAAATATGTGAAAAATTTAATAGCAAAATATTAAAAAGTTAATTTTAAAATATTTAATTTAAACATGGTTATTTAAATTAAAACAGGCCTATATTTAAACATGGTTAATTTAAATATAGTGGCTTAGCAAAAAATTAATTTAAACATGGTTATTTAAAAGTTAATTCAAGCATCTTTGAGGGGAGGGAAGTATAATTTACTCAAAAAAATACATTTCGGGAGTAAAGTGTAGATTATAACATAAGAGGGGAGCGGAGCGTAATTCAAACATTTTTGAGGGGAGGGGAGTGTAATTTACTCAAAAAAGTATCGTAGATGTTTTTGTTAACGATACATTCGGACTTACTAGTTTAAATTTTGTCAACCATAGGACACGTTGTTCTTCACTGCTCTCTTTTTCTTTTTAACATGATTTTATTCTGTCCATTGAATTTTCTTGATAAGGTTATTATCGAAATAGTTTTTTTTTTTTGACAAGTTATTATCGAGATAGTTGTTGTATTCGATTGTTATCTTAAGTTTTGGTTTAGAATGCGTCTTAAGTAGACTAAAACATAAACTCTTATTGATCGACTTGATTTATTTTCATCTTGTATTTGCATAATACCATGAAGAATCCAACATATTTTAGAGAAAAGAAAAGAAAAAGGTTGAGAAAGCGACTTTGTTGGCTGGGGAAAGACCCTCGTGAGTCGTGATGGTGGCATGGGTGAGTGAGGCAATGGGAAAAGGGATAATGGGGACCCACCCAGGGACAACACAAATGAAATGAAAAGGTTATCTGTTTGGTTTCAAATTCCAATCATGACCATTTGGTTTGCTGTGTTGATTTTGATGGATGTCGAGTGATGATGCTGATCATCATGAGTGTGTTCTTACCCTATTTTCCTATTATGTGACCCTCACCCGTTGATGTAGGAAACTCATTGGTATGTCTTCAGGTGCGACCTGGTCCACTTGGTTAAATGCCAAAGATTTCCTGCAATTTGCTACGATAAACTCACTATCTCTTTTTTGACCTTAGTATTACTCAATTTTTCTGTCTCACAATATTAATCGTTTAATGTTTTTACACACAAATTAAGCAATACAATAAATTAGTCAACATACATATTAATTTTACTAAACTAACCTCACTATTTATTTATTTTATTATTTAAAGTCACATTTACTTAAAGTGAAATTATTGGAAATATTAAAAGTCACAATAAGACATTAATTACAAAACTGGTATAAATGCAGCCTAGCCAATTCTTTCACGGAGGGAATAAGATTAGTGGATCGGTAACATGAATATCTAATTCGTGTACAGTGTAACAAGGGAAACGTGCAGTTACTTATAGAGGAGGAATACTCCCTCCATTTATGATCATAAGTAAATTTTACTTTTTAAGTTCATTCGATTAATGATATATGAGGTCCATAATACGAACCCCATATTTATTAATTTGAATGAATCTAAAATGTCAAATTTGCTTATAATTAGTAACGGGGAGTACTTGTTAGAAATAACATGTGTACAACTATTTTATGATAATATTTGGACAAATTTCTCTGGTATATCCATGTTTTATTTTTTTTATCTCTATTGTTTTGACAAAAAAATATATCAAATAGTTATACAAATATCATTATTTTTTATCAAGTACTAATATTTTAAAATTCATCATTTATAATGAGCAAACGAAAAGTTTTAGGTTCAACCAAAATGTTCCTTTCTTCAAAAAAAAAAGTTCTTGTTATTTTTTTTTTTTAAGAATGTTCTTGTCAATTGTATTATGGTTACGGGAATAATAGATAAGATAGCAACAATTTTAATATATTAAAATGATTTTTTTTGACAGGAATACACTAAAAGGATAACAATTTCTATAAGGATACTTAATTTATAATTTCCTGTTTATGCCAAATCCACAAGTGTTCGTTTCAAAAATTTAGAAGTGTTAAAGTAATTGATGTTTAGTTTTATCGTACATGGCACAAAATGTGGGAACGAAAACCACAACCAGTCTCATCAACCAAAAGAAAATGATGTAAGGTAAACAATGATGTGATGTATATAGTTATCGTCTTATCAAAAGCCAAATACATGTCCAAATACAGGTTTTCTCCATTATATATTTATTTTATACATGGATTATTATGGAATGGAACCAACATACCTTGTGGAAATTTATAGGTGCTATCATTTTCATATATCTCCCCATTACCGGCTGTATTCCACTACCGTTTTGTTACATTTCAATAATCACAATAACAATTAGAGAATATGTTTGATTAATATTTCATTCATGTCTAAGAGTTTCTATCTACACGACTATACTATACCAAAGACGCAAAACATTTAACCAAAAAAACTAAGATGCAAAACTCATGTATAGTAAAAACTCAGTAGAGTGCGTGTTGTGTTCCTATACGAGTTGTTTGATCACTTAAAGTTGTTGAACATATACTTTTTCATTTAATGTAATACTTATACTCACTTAAAGTTGTTTGATCAGCAAGGGCCAGTTATATCAATCATTCAAGTGTGATACTATTCCTATCCTTGATCTCATCGAGTAATCATTCTCGCTCTTCCACAAAGTTGAACTAGACTCTCATACCATTGTTGAGATTTTTGAGGGACTCTTAAAACATTGAGAGTGAATCATCATATTGAGGTAAGATCAACCATACAAATGAGATTAGACACCACATCTGCATTCAAAACTTTAATGCATTATATATATGAATAACTCACTTATATGTTGCTCAATATATATTCTTTCATCCAATATCAATCTTTTAACTCAAAATTAATACATCAATATTAACCCATAAGCTAAATAGAAAATCAGTGGTACAAAAAGATATTTGTTATTGTTCTTTACCGGCCAAAAAGCTAGTTTGCCACCAATTAAGGTCCATTTTTATAGAGTCAAATGTGTTGAACCTTCTTCTCTCGGATCCTCTCCGAGTCAATAATGCTACATAATGGCCTGACGACTTGTAACATCTATATGTTACAACATTCATAAGAACAATTTACAATGACTCTACCATCACTATGCAACGACCTCCTCGACACCTATACAATCAACCCTTCAAACCTCGCAAGGTACATATTCTCTAACTTTTCCACCTACCTCAACATCTATTGACTTGAACGTCAGAGTATTTACAAATACACCCACTCCTTCACCTTCGTTGTTATTTCAACCTCAAATTTCGACCACCACTTCCATCCACAGATCACCTCGTTTTACTAATTTATTACCACCGTGAGTTTTTTTTCTATTCGGTTAATATCTTCTTTGTTCACAAGAGTCCGCATTACTACTAGTTATTACTTCATCCGTCCCATAATAACTGAGTCATTTGCAAAAAAAATATTGTTTCATAAAAATTGACTAATTTCACTTTTCAATACAATATTTATTACCTTTTTTTTCCAATTATAACACTAATTAAAACTACTTTCACCACTTTCATCAAAAAAAAAATACTACTTTCAATACTCCCAATTCAATATATTCTACTTTGCATTTACGATAAAGAATAATGTACCAATACTTGATAAAGACACTCAAAATTATTTTTTTCCTCTCTTTCACTTACATACTTTTTTTTAATAAGTATGAAATGAGCCAAAAACTAAATTAAAATGGGACAAGGGAATATTTATTTCTACTTGTTTTCATTTATTTGAAAAAGAAGCACTCCCCAACTCCATATACCAAATGGTCAAAGATACGAAAATAGAGTAGAGGTAACAAGGGTAAGATATGTACTGCATAAAGTAGTAAATGAGGGGTGGACAGACAGAGAAACATAGATGTATTATTTGAATCACAAATGCCATGATTGATATAACTGGCCCTTGCTGACATAAAGTCATGATTGAACTTACACACCACTCCCACCCCATTTCCTCCTCCTTTCTATTTAATCCCCTCCCACACGCTTCCTCCCACTTCAAAACCAAAACCACCTTCTTTCTCATTCTCACTTTCTAGTTTTATTCTCCAAACACAAATTCTTCAAACCAAACATAATAGCTTTATGACGATGGTTGAAAAGGAAGACTTGGGTTTGAGTCTGAGCTTGAACTTCTTTCACAATAACTCTTCTTCTCACAAACCATCTTCCATCCAAACTTTCACTTCCTCAGGTATGCATTTTTTTTCTTCCATTCTCTAGATCCACACAAGTATTTTTTTAAGATTATGGATTCGAACCAGGATAACTACGAAATGCTAAATTTAAACCTAACGATTCCAGTATTGTCAGTTGAGTTAGGTCTTACAGACCCATTAAAGTTTTTAATTCAACAAAACATAAATGATATTCAAAATGATTTTTCCTCGTACAGATCGAAACTTGGAAACATGCAGAGGAGAAAGTGGAAAATACCTACGAGGAATCGACGTGAATAGGTTACCATCTACAGCTATTGAATGCCAAGAGGAAGAAGAAGTAGGGGTTTCATCTCCAAACAGCACAGTTTCAAGTGTTAGTGGAAAAAGAAGCTTGAGAGAAGAAGATCATGACGTGGAAAATAGAGGGAATATTAGTGATGAAGAAGACGCTGAAACTGCTAGGAAAAAACTTAGACTCTCTAAAGACCAATCAGCTATTCTTGAAGAAACATTCAAAGAACACAATACCCTTAATCCCGTAATTAATCTACCTTAATACCAATTAATTTCCTTAATTATTTTATTAATTTATTGTTTATTTTTTACTAATTTGGTTTTTATTTTTTCTTAGAAGCAAAAGTTGGCACTTGCAAAGCAACTTGGTCTTCGTCCAAGACAAGTAGAAGTCTGGTTCCAAAACAGAAGAGCTAGGTTTGTTATTTAAAATTTTACTTATATTTTTAATCATAAAATACTAATTTTAATAAGCAATGATTTAATTTTATTTTTGGTTTAGTTTTTAATTAATATTTTTTTATGATTTTAAATTATTATAGGACAAAGCTAAAGCAAACAGAGGTTGATTGTGAAGTGTTGAAAAGGTGCTGCGAAAATTTAACGGAGGAAAATAGGAGACTACAGAAGGAAGTACAAGAGCTAAGAGCACTGAAACTTTCCCCACAATTTTACATGCAAATGACTCCACCAACTACTCTTACTATGTGCCCTTCTTGTGAACGTGTGGCTGTTCCATCTAATGCTTGTGTTGATGCATCTAACCGTCACCATTCTATGGCCCAAGCCCATCCTCGGGCTGTACCTATAGGCCCATGGGCTTCTGCTACTCCACTCACGAATAGGATGTTTGATGTTTTCCGTCAATGATCACGGCGTTTTAAGGGTGATTTTGTCATTGTAACGAGGAAATAGGTTGTAATAGTGTGCTTTTGAATCATGTGCTAGGATATTATGGTGACTAAAAACGTGATTTGGTGGGTCTATAATGTTTGTATCAGTTTGACCCATAATTATTTGTTTTATTGGGTACGACTAGGAGGGTTTTTAGTTTCTAAATACTACTTGACTTACTTTTTCCATTTCAAGGCTTATTATAGACTTTGTGTAAAGTGCTTAGATGTCTAATTAATTAATTAATCACGTATAGGTTTGGTTCTTTTAAGACTAATAATTCGCTTATATTTATACACTATTCCTTCCTTTTTAGGTGTTACTTTACGAGATCCAATTTGCTTCATAACAAAAATAAAAACGACTTTTAATTACTTCTTCTGCTCCAAATTGTATGACGATTTGGATATTTCACACATATTAAAAAATGTAATTAATATTGTGTGGGAAAGAGATATTATGAGTTGTTTTATAAAATTGTTCTTGATAAATGATATGAGAAAGATAAATGAAATAATTAAGGGGGCTTCTATGGTGTAGTCAAGAAAATGATTTTGTTTTAAAAGTCATTTGTTTAGCCAATAACATAGTTGTTGATGTCATATCAGCTAATGTCTTGTCGATAGACCACCGTAAAACTACACTTTACTTTATTACAAATCAGTTCTCATACAAAATATTAATTACTTTTGATCTATTAACTTATTTATTTAAAATAAAATCATTTTTGTTCTTCATCTGTCCATTTTGTTTGTCCTTTCTTCTTCATCCAGAAATTATTCATTTTTCTTCATCTTTAAATTTTATAATACATCCTCACGATTTCAAAGAACGTACTTCTGATACCAACATCAATTGAATTGGTAAAAGTATCTAAATCAAAATCCTAAGGTAGAAATTACAACTACATTTAACAAGCTTTATGTGCGTGTATTGGTGACTTTAAATGAAACTGCATGAAAAGAAAATCAGAAATAGAGCCTAATTTTCCCCCTTTGCCAATAAATATCATGAATCATATAACATCCATCACCCTCCACCTTTTTTATTGGTTCTGATGCTTCTTTTGATATGGGATTTCGATGAATTGACCTACTCTTCAGGACCATTTTAGATAATAATATAAACTTCAATTGGTAGGCTATATTTATGAACAGATCAGAAGAGACATGGAGGAAGGTGTTGGAGCAGATGAATTTTGAAGAGAAAGGGAGGAAGAAATCGATCTAGAATTTTTGAGAGAAAGGGAAGAAGAAATCGATCTGAAATTTTGGAGAGAAAGGGAGGAAGAAATAGATCTGGAATTTTGATGTAGCTACTAAGGAATTTAGAATCAATCTCACATTCAGTTTGTGCGACGATGGAGAAGATGGAATTGGTAGTATCGAATTGCAATAAGTAAAGATATAGTGGCACACCGTATAAGCAAATGTGCAATACACAGTATAATTTAATGTGGCATACATTAAATATACAAATGCTCAATAATTGGTCATTCTCATGACTTCACCATAGAATTTTCCAATCATTGAAAGAAGAAAGAGTAATTAATGAGTTAAGGATATAATTGGAAAAGTAACATTAATGTTTCTTTGGTATTGTAAAACGACGTATAATTTGAGACAATATTTTTTCCAACGTGACATACATTTTGGGACGGAGGGAGGATGAGAAAAAATTAAAACAAGGTCAATACCGATAAATCTTTCTTTATTCAATTTAGTCCTTATTTAATCCATTTATATATTTGGAAAGGTTAATAAGTGCCACTATAGTACTCTTAAACAAGACCCTTATATATTTACGTGGACTGCCATTCCTTAAATGCTTAAGAAGAAAATAAAAATGAGTAATTTATTAAATAAAATATTATTTGAAGACATTAGTCATGATAAGCATTTATAATGATAAGTGTTTATATATAAATTGTCAAAAAAAAAGTGTTTATATATAAACACTTTTTCTAACAAACAATAAACTAAAGTTAAATTGTTTTTCATACAAGTTATACACTTTTTTCATAAGCTAATTAAAGACCAAACACACATTTAGAGATCTCATGAGAATAAGTTGAAAACAGTTAACGAACATCTCTTAAGTTGTTTTCATAAGTTCTCTCAAATAGTTTTATAAGTACTTAAGTCAATTGATAAACTCAAATAAGTCAATTAAAACAAATACAACATCTATTTTGTGATCAAATTTTCCTTTTTTAATTATTGTTTAAGGTTTAGCTGTTCTTTTTTTTAAGTAGTTCAGGTAGTGATTGATTAACTTATCTTATTTTTTTTTTCTCAAGGACCAAGTTAAACCTCATAGTTTTTTTTTATTGAGACTAAAATGAATCTTCGTTCTTAAAGTACATAGTGCAAAAAATTTAATAAAGGCAATTTTAAATGAAGTAAGGGATTGAAAGTTTATTTTCATGATCATTTATGCTTTGAGATAATATTTCACTTAAATAAAGTTTAAGTTGAAATTGGGTGTTACATTTGGTATCGGAACGTAATTTAATCTACGTTGAACGTGAGTTAAGTCACATAAGTTATACATCAATGTGAGTTTGTTCATGTTGGTTATATCAAATGTAAGTTAACTCACGTTGGGAGTATTTTGGTCGGTTTACGTGGGAGTAAACAATTTTGTATGGAAGAAGAGCAATTTTCTACTTCTTATTCTTGTAAAAAAAACCCAAATAGAAAATAGGGTTAATAGGTCTTTACCCCCTGTAATATAAGTCATTTCTGGTTTTCTCCCCTGTAATTTTTTTTTTTGATTTACCCCTGTAAAAAAAATTTGTTTTGATTTAACCTCTAATAAGCCAAACGAAAACCAATTTTATTTTTTTTTACAAGAAATTTTCGTTTTTGTTTGGCCTATTAGAGGGGTAAATCAAAACAATTTTTTTTTACAGGGGGTAAATCAAATTTTTTTTACAAGGCTGAAAACCAAAAATGACATATATTACAGGGGGTAAAGACTTATTATCCCTAGAAAATAAAAGTAGTTTGGGTCACTATAGGCCCGATTGACAATACTCTCTAAAATAGTTATTTAAAACCCCACTTGATAAAAATGGCTCCGAGAACATCTTTTTATGCTACTCATTTGACCTTTTTTATATGAAAAAAACAAATTTTATGGACATGATATGATGTATGATATGCGTTTATAGATTAGATGGACAAACTTAAATTGAAAAACAAAACAAATTAATATAATTGTTTAACGTGAGTTGAAGAATTATATGATTTATGAAGTTATTCCAAGACAGAACTTTTTTTTTTTTTTACGTTCCAAAGACATAACTTTCTAATGAGCATCCAAGACATGTCATTTTATTAATAAAAAAATAATCAAATAATATTCAAAAGGTATTCCTCCGGTCTTTTTTATTTAAAAGTAAAAAAATAATCATTTTTTAGAAGAATTGAATAAGTGATGTATTTGATCTATAATATAAACTACATACATTACTTATTTAATGAAAACTAAAATCGATATTTGTTTATAATAGTGGCAGGAGGAGTATTGTCTAAGCAAACAATTAAACTAAACTCTTCATTAAAGGGATTTTTAGAGTGATCTATGTGAGACTCCCTAACTAAAATATGGGCAACTCAATTACATTTTCATTTCACAAATTCTAACCTAGTTGAGTGAAACCTATGAAGCTTCTCCTCAATTTTACGCGTGATTCCTCTCAAGTAGTTTCAAGGGAAATTGTTTTTCAGAACCCTAACCACGTCCATGCAGTTTCAAAAATTACAACCTTCAAATCACAATTCAAAACGAGATTAGTACTTAGTAGCCATATGTATAGCTTGAGTTATAAAGGTCGCAGCAGTATGAACTTGTGGAACTACTCACCACAAGTCCCACTTTGAAAATTTGTGGAACATAGATAATTGCATAATCACTATAAATAAACTGTGTGTGAACTGCCTTATATCCTTACAGGCTTCCTTCACCAAGTTTAGCCCAATGACTTCCTCTCAACCACATATCCTCCATCTCAGCTTTCTTCCTGCCATTATCAAGCCAACACTCATGAAACTGATGCCCACAACTAACCAAAACCCTCCTCCATATCATCTCTTCCAGTCAAGATCCCGCTAAAAGATTCCTATGCAGTGCGCTCACGACCTGATCCACTGTGTCCGCCTCATGTTCTTAGGGTTGCTCCCCCACCAACAAATACCTTAACCAAAGTCACTTATAGATTTCTCGCAAGTGTACCAAATTTTGTTCAAGTATATTAATAAAATTTGTATCCGCAGAGTTGTTGTTAACGAAAATGCAGCAATTAAAATTATACTTGGGTGAAAAATAGGGGAGTTGTCTGATGATTGGTTTTGAAAACTGTGAAATAAAATTGCTTTTAACTGATGATAAATAAAAATGAGTAGGATTTTTGATTCCTCTCTTTGTCACTGCTTGGTAATAAAGGTCCCATCTATAACAATTGACTATCCTATGATCACGATAAATCAACAAGATGCACTAAGACCTATATATTGGCTAAAAGTCTCTTTATCTAGCATAGAACCCTAACGTCTTAGGTGAACTAATGTTATCGAAAGCATGAATGAACCATAATTTCTTATATCACATGTATATGATTCAATATTTCTAAAGCCATCATCTAATGAACAATTATCTTATGTCCAATACAAGACTTATGGTTAATAGTGAATTACTCACTAAGTTCAATTCCAAACCGATCAAATAAACAAAAGCATTACACACAAAGACAATTGAATAATCCAAGGTTTTTAATAGCATAAAAGGTACTCATAACTTACATAGTTTAAGTAGATCCAAAGAGGTTATCTATTATCCTAATCTAGAGAGATTTAACAACTCATAGTATTTACAAACATTACAATAGAGTTTAGAAATTTATACATTTAAAGGGGAGAAATTGAGCTCTTAAATCTTGTTACCAAGACTTGAAATCGCCACCATCAGCCTCCAAATCGCACTCAATCGTATTTTCAATATATAATTTGGAACACCATTGCAAGGCTTGGCTTAGAAAATATATGAATATCGCATGCAAAACGCCTTAGGTTTGAATATCACTCGCCCTGTGTTCCAGATTTTTGACACCATGCAAGATCTTTTAAACGCACAATCATAAGGTGATTAGGATAAGATGCGAGGTGAGTGAGATAGAGGATTTCAGTAACTACAATCGGGTAAAAACACCCTACAGACTGAATACAGACGCGAGGGTTTAGGGCAGAAAGGACCTTCACATCCGAATCATGCAAACCCACGAGGAGGGAAAGGTTGAGACGAGGGGTGTCTAAGACAGAAGGTTCAGGATTACTCTTTGAGAAAAAATCCGCCTTGCCCTCAAAGTGCTTTGGGAGGTCGCTGAGACAGATTTTCACAAATTTGATTATGAGCTAATGCTTCACTATGTCATGAATTTTCATATAAGTAACTTCCATAATGGCAGCCACAATCGATCAACGCTTTCAATTAATATCAAAAGACAGAACACTACAAAGTTCTTTAATAAGGGAAATTTAAAGCACAGCAATGAATTTTTCAAAACATTTGTGAACTTTCCCACTCTATGCAAACCTTAGCTAAAAATACTCTAGATGCTCTAAAAATTTATGAAAATACTCTGTAAAGGCACTAAATATGTCTTATGACTGGGAGTCATTAGTCTTGATGAAAACTGTGGCTTGGACTCTTTAGTGGTGTTTGGTTCAAGAACTATTATACATGTGTTTGTGGGTGCTTGAATGTCTTCTTCAACTTTTTTAAATTGTGTCTAGCTATTAATTTTAGATTGTTTCAAGTTTATTTTAACGGTTCTGTTTGAAGACCCAAATGTGCTTGAATTTTTGGAAATGCATCTTAAGAACAATGCTAATGTGGGATGCTTCCAACCTCACCATACTCTCAAACCTTCTAATGGATCACAGACATGTGGTTTGATCAGTCCCTTTTGGGATCATCTATTGTTGGTCTGAATCTACAAGATTATGAATTTTTATCTATCTTTGGCCATGAACTATGTGTAAAAGATATTGGATTGGTTGATAAGAGTACGATATTGTCTAGATAGACCATATTTGCTTGTGATTTCTCTATGTATATTAGTGTCAAGTATTTGAATCACTTATCTATGAGTATTAATCTTGTATCTAAATAAACTTTGTTTATGTTGACTGAGTAGGGCGTATAGGTAAAAAAAGACAAGAGACGAGGGAGCTGAGCCAAAGTAGTGTTGTGAAGCTCCCTTTGCCCCAACCCTTGTGTTTGACCCAATTGTTTGTTGTGGGGGCAACGAGGGTGACGGCCCCTGCGATAACGAGAGTATTATATATATGTTTTGTATCACTCTAATCGATTATTCAATGTACGAAACTACATCTTCTCACTAGACACACTTGACCGAACTACGTCAACAAAAGATTGTGTTCTACGATTCGCGTTTCTTCATTCTTCTTTTACTAGCTGTTGTTCTAAACATTTACCTTCCATATAAAAAGAAATAGATACTAAAAATAAGGGTCATCTTTGTAGCATCTTCTACAAACTCGATTTTATTCGGATTTTTGCATCTTCGTGTTTTGTAGGTCTAATGTGAAATTCAAATTTAAATATTTGAGCTACTTGCAATTTAGCATCAAGAGATAATCAAACACAAGTTGCCCTATCCTAACTCATCTCAAGAACATCATAAGAAATAGGACAGAATCCTTAAATTGATCTTACATAATTCAATTAGTAATTACAACCTTACTTAATACCATGGAAAGTAAACATCCATTTTAATTACATCCCATTTAAATTTTGAAAAAAAAAAATCATAACAATAACACTCCAATAGTTATTCAGAAGAATCTTCAAGTTGAAGATTACCTTGAAGAATTTCTTGCAACTCGTGTACTTCTCTTGATAGATTCAATTCTCTGAAGCCTTATTTGTTCTCTAAATTTGGCTATGAATTCATCAGCTTTTTTATCTACATCTGGTCCTTCATCACTCCCTGTGTCTATGCCACCACCCAAAGATGAAGAACCTGGTTCCTCTGTTTTTACACTTTCAACACTCTGTTTTAGTTCTCCAACATCTTCATCTTCTTCACTTTCCGTTTCTCCAGCTTCCAAAATTACTCTTTTTTCAGTTAACCTTTCTTTCTCTGTTTCATCTTGCATTGATGAAGTAGAATATTCTTTTTCATCTTCATCTTCCTTTTCATTCGTTCCTTCTTCTATAGATTTTCCCATTGACATGTTCCTTCCATTTTTCTCACCATACCTTGATTTCAAGAAGTTTGATTTGTAAAACATTGTTGGTGGCGGAGGTGGTGGCGGAGGAGGATAAGACTTATAGTAAAAACATTTTTTCTTCATCAAATCCTCTGAATTCTTCGCAACTGATTCTGAAGGAGTGAATTTTATCGAAGAAGTTTTCACCATTGAAGGCTTTGAAGATTTTTCATTAGCTTCTTGTTTAGGTTCCATCACCATTGAAGCCTTTAAAGCTTTTTCAATAGCTTCTTGTTTAGGTTCCATCATTCTTGCTGATGCTGATCTTGATCTCCATGGAATAGGAGAAGGAAGCACAGTGTTCTCTTTCTCTTTCAGTTTATCTTCTACCACACCTTCAAATTCAGCATAGTTTCTAACTCTATTAAACGAATTGCTTGAAAATCTTTTGGAGCCTATTTTAGACGACCCATCAATGGATTGAGATTGAACAGCACAATCATCATCAGATAAACGAGATTTCAAGCTTCGAACCGGCAAAAGCAGAGGCTTTTCATTTTCATTGAAACCACTCTGTTCATCTTCAAAAACAGAGTTTTGTAGTTGTTGTACTTGAGGAGCAACAACAACCATGGGTTTATTTCTATAGTGTTGATTTTGATTACTCCACGTTTGGATTTTGTTAACATCTTCAGACTCAGATTGGTTTTGATGATCAACCTCGTCTTCGAAAAACGATGAAACTTGTAAAAACCGAGAAACAAGTGATTGTGCATTATCAAATTTTGTGTTATTATTGTTGTCTTTGTCTGGTTCTTGGTTTCTACGACTGAACAAGCCGTAAGAGATAGCTATACCAACGAAAAGAAGGTGAAGGAGTTCCCAATTTCTTGTGAGAAGATTTTGGCTAATGAATTCAGGAGCTTGAGAAGGTAAAAGTGGAAGAATAACAAAGAATAGGAGAACTATTGTGGCTTTGTATACAAAATTGTAATGAAACTTATTTGGTTCTTGTTGGTTGTTTTTAACATTATCAACGGTTGGTTTTTGGGGTTTAGTGGTTTGGACTGAACTAGGAGCTGACATTGGAAGAAGGGTATGTGGGAAGAGAGAGAGATTGGTTGGGGGAGAGTTTAGAGAGTTGAGGTTGAGGAAAGGAACAAAGAGGAAAGAAGGTGTGTTCTTATGGATAGAAAAAGGTGGTGTGTAAGTTTGAAGATTTTGCCTTTGTTTGATTCAAAACCGTCAAAGACAAAAATGTCAAGTGTAGCCTTGCCTTTATTCTTTTAGCACTTTCTCTCTCCTTCTCACCATTTGCTTTCGGTTCTAAAAATAAAATGCTTTGTCTAGAGCTTTGGATCATTTATGGATCAATAGCTTCCTCCTATGGTTAAGTGGAGTCCGAAAGCATAATGCACTAGGTCATAAAAGTTCTTTTTGGTTTGTTTTCTCATATATTTTCTCTTGTGAGGTAATCTTATTTAAGAAGCTAAATCTCTCTCTGTAATTTGAACATCAGTTCGACATGTGTCCCACAACATTGTAAACCAATAGTTATGCATCAAGTAGCATCGAGTCGTAAACCATGACAAGGGTTCAAGGTTTCTATTCAAGAAACTTGGACTCCAAAGTAGCAAGAGTATGATTAATAGTAAATGATTCATTAGTACAAATGATATATCGGTATGTCTTTTGGATTATGATGGGAGTTTGCAAATTATCTTTATTGGGTTAAAAACAACTATACAAATGAGTTGGAAATCACACCTTAACTCAAAATCTTAAGACAATAGGTTTATAAGTCATCTTGCTAAGATAATGCTCAACATTCACTTTATTAAGCTCCCCCCCAAGCGGAAGCTTTTTCATACACGTACTTGTACTATCTTTGACACTCACCACATCAACGTGACACGCGACCTCTTGAGCTAAGCTCTACCACATAAGTGAGTTGAACATCACATCTTAACTTAAAACCATAAGACATTAAATTTTTCAAAAAATCTGCTAGGCACAAGAGGGAGCTTGCTTCTAAAACTTATTCACTCGTATTCATATTCAATTTAATACATTTATTACTTTGGTTTCTATTTTGAATTATGATAATCTCAAACAAAATTACTGTTAAATCATGATAATCATTCAAGACTTTTGAAGGAAATAGTTGAAATTCTGCTTAATAGGTCCATGGCACCAAGCAGAGTTTGAAGGAACATATGCAAATGGTCCATATGCATCTAGAAATAGTTGGAAATTAAACTTATATGGATAATTGCTAGCCTTGTCCATTTTAGATAGAGAATGAACTAAAAGGGACAAGTTGGGAATAAAAAAATGGAAGGTGCAAATGGCTAGCGTTGGATTTAGTCACATGATTCTACTTTTGGACTGTATATGATGGCTTTCATCCCATTTAGATGACAAAAAGAAAAGGCAAATTCTAGCATGTGTTTGCAATCGTGGAGGGAATGCTTTTGTTCTCTTCAATATTTTTTTCTAATTCTTATTCTGATTTTGGTTGCTGTAATTAGATTCTCTTAAATGTTACGCAGTGAACCAATGTGGATGCAAAAGATGGTTTTAAACACCGTTGTTTAAATTGAAAAAGGAGATGGAATAAGATGATCGGTCAGTTAGTGATTTGTATAATCATACACATATTGAAAGATATGATAAATCTCTTGACCCATGTATTTTCATGAGTAATTGCAAGATTGGATAGGAGAAAGTGATTTTAAAGACATAAAATTGATTTTGACATGATCGAGGTTTTCAATTAAAATTAATTTTAAGGTTGGAATTAATTTTAATTTGAAGTTGTGATCTATAGTTTTTGTGTCCTAAAGCATTTTCCCCTCAAATGTAGGTTGTAGATACATTTATCCTCAATCCATTTGTCCAATCATCCAATAGTTTTTGTTACCTTAAAATCACTTTTTCTAAAACTAATATTACAAAATAATTCAATCAAAATGTCACACGTATGAAAGTTCTTAGCCTTCTAGCTAGGTCAAATTTTATTTGTCAAAACTTAGATGACTCAGAAATGCCAACTTTTTTAGTTGATGCACCTAAAAATTGTCAAAACATATTTTCAATGTTACCATAATAACTTGTCATTTCCTTTTAATTATTTACAGAAATCTTTCTTTTTGTGAACTTAGATGACTCAGGGTATGACAAATCAAATAGAATATTGCAGATCATATTTGTTATAATTATCAACTCTTTTATCCGAATGCTACTAATTACTCCAGTTATGCTCTAACTTTACAGCTCACTTGACCAAGAATTTCTGTAGGTTCTAGATATAACAGGATGAACTTTAAGGTTGTGCTGACTTTTTTGTCTCTATAAGATGAAAGAATAAGTACACCACTAGTTGGGGAGAAAGTAGTAGCAAATGGATGATGTTGCTTAGTTATAAAGGATGCACACATTGTTAATATTTTTATTTTATTTTATTTAAGGCTGCACAATTTTAGTTAATTGAGAATTATGCATTATAAGAATTTATTTTATTTACTGTTTTCTTTGTGTAGGTGAAGCTGAGGGGAGAAGAGTATATTAGGAAGACTCGTGGGCAATGGATCTGATTCCTAACCATCTTCCTTTGAATATTTTATGAGAATATGTATGAGTTTGAGTTATGATGCCCTTTACTGCAACATTAAGAAAACTCAATATAGAATATTTAGTTATGAGAATATGTATGAGTTTGAGTTATGAGTTTTTTTTTTTTTTTTGACAACAATAAAGAATATTTAGTGAAACATACATATAGGTAACAAATAATTTTGGAAGTAGAAGAAATAAGATAGCTCTGTGGGAGACCTTAGTAGATCTCCTATCATGGGCGAATTACAAAATTTTATTTTAGCTGTTTGATATTGAAGATCTTATCATATGATATCAACACATGATAGAGTATATATTTAGTAATTATGTTGAGTGGAGTAATTAGTCCGTGCAATTGTGCTTAAAGAAACTTAAACCAACTTCTACGAATGAGTCTTAGCTTCATAAGACTTGCTACCAAATATGTATATCACTCGGAAGATAATTAAAGTAGTAATTAAAGTAGCACCAGTAAAGAAGAGATTATGCATTAAGCTATCTCTCATTATGTCATACAAATCTTCAATATTAAAATAATAAAATCTAATATGATATAGTTATTAACGAAACTCATGCAATGTAATTTTTTTAGTGCTAGGTCAAGGAGAAACTTAGTAATTTATTAAGTATCATCGTTAAAAAAATTATAAATGAGTGAAGTCCTCACATATAACCCGTTTAAATATTAAAAAATGAATTTTTGATTGAGATATTTTTAAAATGAAACTACAAAACACTCTATCATATTAGTAACGGGTTAGAAAAAGATGTGGCTATCCTATTTTCTTTGTATTCTCTCTACTTGTTATCTACCATATTCTCATTCCCTCAATCTTTTCTCTATTATTTCCATTATTATACTATTATTTTCTCATTGGTGAGTTTAGAGACATATTATTGGTTTGAATAAATAATTCAAATATTATGGTTTGACAAATAAGAATAAAATAAGATTTTTATTATTGTGTCCAGTGTTTTTCCTAATATTGGTTCTATTATAGTGAAATTATTCCTATTGTAATGAGATTTAACTTATTTTATACTTTATTATTTAAATAATATTATGAATATGATAAAATAATAATAAAATAAGTTTTAAAATATCTTTATTGTGTCTAATGCTCATCATAATATTGACCCTTAAATTTACTTATACAATTTTCATGCAAATCACTTTGCCACATCAAATTCCTTCAACGAGCTCATCTCTCCATAAAATCCACTTAGATAGCCTAAGTGGAGATGCTCTTACCATCACTAACCCAATATTCCTATCTGCATATATTTTTAAATGGAAATGATTAATTCAGCGACAAAGTTCAACCCGATAGTTTCCCAAAAGCAATTTTAGTGTTATTTAATTCCATGTTTGACCAAAATATGCACCCACGACTCCTTGATTTCCGGCCAGAGCAAATTGTTATTGGACGGCGGCAATTTGAGACACATTCGCGATATAACTGCTCGGGATAAATTGCAGTCCTTGTTTTTAAAAGGGTTAAAAATGAAGTTTGAGTTTCATTTAAGATTTTATACTCTCAGTACGTAGGTACTCATTAAGCTATGTTACTCTTGCACTTGCATAGAAGATCTAGCTTTGCTTCGTTTGGAAGATTTTAATCTCATAAGGAAGTGTGTATGTACATGCATAGAGTACAATCTTTGCTTAACTTAAGTTCCATTTCAACCTCAATGCTTCTAATTGGATCAAAGTTGACATCACTCTTTATCTGTTAACAAAATTGACGAGAAAATGTTTGGTCCATGTCAGCAAGGCATACAAGACTCGGTAAAGAATAAGACAAGGGGAAGGTACAGCTAGCAAGAGCATGTGCATTATGAAACTTTATCAAATTCCTTGCCCTGTTATATGGAATTGTTTTCTACTTTAGTTAGAGGTTACCACTCCACTGCTCCTTGCTCTCAAGTAAAGTAAGGGACACTTGTACATGTATATGCAATTAATTAACGCCATTCCCTTTGCCCCTACTAAATTTATTTTATCAAAATTTGCTTCAAGACCAAATAAATACCACATAATATACCTACCTCTTTATACTCTTGGTTAGGTGGTTATTTACCCTGTTTGATTATACGAGAATGAGAATAATTTTCATATGGATTGGATACATTGTGTAATACAAGTTCAATTCATGCAATGAACACATATTTTTATTTTAATAAAAATCCTTCAAATTTTCTATATAGAAAACTAAATAGAAATGAAAGACGAGCGGACAATAGACAATGTTACTACCTGTTTTTGGATTATAAAACCAATCCTCTTAAAAACAATATATATGGGTCTAGGAAACACAACATTGTTATAGCTGACACTTGAACTCTTTGTAGAATATCAACAACCTCTGATACTGGGAAGCCAAAATTGTCAAATGAAAATAGTATAAAACACGTTGATTGTCAGAACACATTTTCTCATCTTTGACCACTTTGCTTGAAGCGGCGCCTTTGAATGTTGTTTGTCCCATAGTAAAAGCCCAATCCCAAATCCCACAAGTAAGAAAACCCTAGTTAAGTCCACACATGCATGTTTCACTTTTACTCACTCGTACACCATAACATCTGTTGGCCTAACTGTCAATACTCCTTATTGTGAATCGGTCAAGAAGTTCACAAACACCTCCTTCTTCACATATACTCCCACCTGCCTAAATATATCAAAAAGCACATCCCTAACAAAGTCATTATTGTATTGAAGTTGAAAAACTCCCTACAATGAATCGCGTGCTCCATAAAGGTATATATTTAGGCATGCCGCACAACACACATAACACACCTCATCAATAAGAAATAACGAATTCATGAGACGATATATGAGGATGGTATGATACTTTACTAGTGACATATGTTGCTATAACCCATAAGTCGGGATAACTAGAAGAAAATTTTGAGCATGTGTTACTTGCAAACATTCAAAAATTGTTTTCTGTCTTATGGTCATGTCAAACTTTACTTTCATATCTGAACACTTTTACCAAAAAGGAAACTTGCCAAAACATGTCCTTGCTAATAAAGTTGTTAAACTCAAAATCTGAAACTGTACCACCGAGACCATCCAAGACACTATCAAAATCAGCGTCCATACTACTTATCCCACTATTTCTCAATATATGCTTATGTAACACACAATATTGTACAATGGAAGCCACAAAAGCATACGATAAAGCCTCTATTGTCAAGTATAAACCCAACCCCTTAACCCTAATAGTAAAAAAGCAGCCCTTCATTCAAGGCGCCTTCCACCAACCATGTTATCTTCAACCGCTTCTCCCAACTCTTTATCAAATAACTTAGTCCCTCCTCCATGTGAATTAGTTGGTATTTCACAACAAGACTCACACATATTAATTATGAAGAAGATAAATATTTCAAATTTAATTTACGCCCCAACATATCAAACATCGTCGTAATATTTTATCATCTAAATTTCACTTGCTAAACAAATGTTTGTTTAATTTGATTATTAAGGATATAATTAAGGGTCATGCTAATCAGTTTCCTTAAAAATAACATTTTTTTTAAACTTTTGAAACATTGATGGTTGAATTTCCAATATAAAACCACTATATTTGATTCCTAGGAGCATCCATAATAGATACCTTCAATTTTAAGGTCTTAAACGGGTCTCACATGTACACATCACTTTTTTATAATTTTTTTATAATAGTACTTAACAAGTACTCAACCACTCTAACAAAATGTCTAAATGTATCCCACCGATAACTCTTTATTATTTACATTTCAACAATAACATATTATTTATTTAAAACACAATTATCTATTTTATAATATTAAATTGATTAAAATGTAAAGTTACAAAATTTATATCAACCTTAGTTTATTAAAAAATTGAAAAATAATTAAAGTTTGAAATATAATTAGCAATAATTTTGCCAAATATTAAGAATTACAAATTATTTAAAATGATGATAAAATTACATAATTAAAACAATAACTAATTTTCTAAAATCTAAAGCCAACGTAGTAACATTCTGGAAGTTAATCAATATAATATGGTCACATAGAACTAGAATGAAAAGCCAACGGTAAGAAAGCCAACGGTCATAAATAAATAATAACTTAAAAAACCAACGGTAAATTGCAATTTAAAAACAATAAAAACAACCCAACAATGACTATTTTAATAAAAAGTGGTATGAGGTATACTTAAGAATGAGTTTTAAGTAAGACTCTGAATTTTAAGAGACTTCAAATTTTTTCTCTATTAAGGTATTATGTCTTCAATGGTGAAGACCTCGCCATTTAGGATGGTCTAAAAATCAACGATTTTTTTTCTTCAAATTATCAAAAGAAAGGTAGAAAAAAAAAGATAATAAATGCTTTAAATAAATAGGTTTCACTATTATTAATTATTGTATGTTCTTTTTAAAAAAAAATTGTGTCTCTATCCTTTTAAATAAAGGAAATAGAGAGAATTGTAAATAGAGATGATCTCAACTCTTAAAAAGAAGAAAATTACAAGGAGATTAATATTAAAAGAAAAAAAAAAAAAAGGAAAAGGAAAAGGAAAGAAGTGTCACAACAATTATGAAAGAGTAGGAAGAAAACTATTGGCTGTCGGCAATATCGTCCATAAGCGAAGCCCCTAGACTGTTACCACACGTGTCATTCTCTCCGTGACTTTGATCTTCCTATTGTGTCACAGTCAGGTGTGACTTATAATAATTTCCGCACCTCCCTAATTATTATTCTCTTTTTCCTCTTCACCCAATATTTTCGTATCCATCCTTTACTTTCCAATTCATAGTTTGTTAAGACAAATCCCAATTTTCTCAATCAACCAAATTTAGGGTTCACCATTTTTCAATTTCCTTATCCCTCTCCCTACTAATTTTCTGAATCATGATCTTATTTTCCCGGGAAAATCCCTCTTTCTTTTTTATCAATCAATCCCTTCTTTTTCCTTGTTCAATTTCTTGTACAATTCCGATTTCTTAGGTTTTCATAATCGAATCCGTGATCCCCGAATTTCAATTTGGGAAATATTCGATTTTTTTTTTCTGTTTTGGGTTTGTAAATTTTGTTGTAATTATTTTGGTAATTGCAATAACTGATTATTATTTGTGAATTAGGTTATTGTGAATTTGTAATTGAGTATCTGATTTAGAAGTGAGTTATGCATATAGAGGAATTGAAGGGAGGTGAGGTGGTGGAAGGTGGAGAGGAAGGAAAATGGAGTTTTGTTGGTTCTGATACGAAAAGGGTTTTGGTTGGAGCAGGCGCTCGAGCGCTATTTTATCCCACGCTTGTTTATAATGTTGTTAGGAATAGGCTTCAGGCTGAATTTCGATGGTGGGATAAGATTGATGAGGTATAGTTTCATATGTTTGAGTTTTGCCATGAATTTGTGTGATGTTGATTGGTATTGATATTGCTTTTTGTTCTTTTTTTTTATTTTATTAAGTGGATGCATGATTGTTACGTGTTTTTATCGCGTATCAGTGTCGTTTCTCTTGGATTTGTTTGTTTGTTTCAGTGAATGCACCCTTGAATTTATGTGTGGTATTATGTACATATAGAGGGAAAATTGCTTGCAAATGTAGGGTTTGAATGTTATTTTTTATTATACCATTGATTGAATATGTGTGCTGCAATTTAACCCTCTTCCATTTTGCGGATTTATTGATCAAATATGTGGTCACCAGAATACAATGCAAAAAAGGTGCTTTGAGTGAGCTGATAATGCATCAGTTGTGGAATGGAGAAGAATTATAAAGGACTATCATGAATGATTAAATGCTTACATGATAAAAAAGAAAGATCTATGTTTTATTTGATTACACTTTTGATTTTTTTTTTGTTGGTATTTTAATCCTTTTCTCTAAGTGAAGGTTTTCTTTTCATTGTTTAAAGCTACGGTTTACTTTTGACCAAGAACTTTCAGACCCAATTTGCATTGGTTTAGAACACTAATTGTTGGCTATAGAATTGGAAGGAATTTCTCTTTGGATGAAAGGATTTGCCAATCCCATTACAGTTTTTCAATATACCAAAATATGATTTTTTTGATGAATTCAGTTCTTAAATTAATATGATTCAAACATGTTTCATACAATATCTCATTTTTAAACAGAATGAATTATTCTAGTTTTGAAATTTTGAACACTTGTGTTTGTAATGCAAGATTTATTTGGGTTTTAAATGGAAACAGAAATTCTAATTTACTCTGTGGCATGTTGATCTATAACTTTAAATATATGATGATTTGTTCTACGATTAAAATTCTACCGATTATTTTCTACCTTTCTGTATTTTGCAATCAGTGATGGCTTTGCTGCATGATCTTCTAATAGTTAATTTTAAATTCATTTATTGGTCAACAATAAACACCTGCTTCATATATGAAAGGATGTTTGGTTCATTTTGTTGCTATCATCTATTTGTTATCCATGTCCATACATGGTTTATTTTTGTCCCCAGTGACATTATCATTAATGAAGAAAGGGGTTTTGTGCCGGTATTGGATACATATGTTCTTATAGTATTCTATTGTGTCTCGTTCATGCATGTTTTTATTTGATTATGTTTGGAAATTGTCTTCTATTGTATGGGAATTAGGGTTCTCTTGAATCTGATCCTCTTGATTTTCAGTTCATATTGTTAGGTGCTGTTCCATTTCCTATTGATGTTCCTCGCTTGAAGGATCTTGGTGTTCGTGGGGTCATCACATTGAATGAGCCATATGAGACTTTAGTTCCAACCACATTATATCATGTGAGTATTCAACATATCCCTGGTTTTGGCTGTTTTAGTATTTTGAGGGGTTGATTTAGAATCTTAGATTATTGTTTATCACCTGCTTTCTAGCTTAATACTTTTGGGATACAAGATTTGCTTTATTTCCTAAAGGATGGGTGTTGTGATATGTTCTCTCTCCCTCTTTCTGCCGGGATGCTCTTGTGCCTCAAGAAAAGTGATGGAAGAAACAATACCTATTTATGTAGCTAATTAGGAAAATTGGGTTTCTCTAGGTATTATGCATATTCTATCGACATAGGCATATTGACCTGGGGTTGTTATAGCATCTTAAGTGTTTTCGTGCTAAATTTCATGTGTTCTTTAACATGCTCAGTGTCTTAGTTTCTTGTTTAAACTTGGCAGGCTCATGGAATTGATCATCTGGTGATTCCTACTAGAGATTACTGTTTTGCTCCACCACTAAACGACATACGCCGTGCTGTTGACTTCATACACAGTGAGTGCTGTGCAAGTTAATTCATGATAATTCATAATGTTGGCACACACAAGTTTCTTTCTGTCTATGGAGAAAATGATAACTGATGACTAAACTCTGTAAAATGTTGCATAGTTGTTAACCTAATTCGATCTAGTGTGTTTGATGTTTCCTTATCTACTTTGTACACTGCATTTTATACTCTTGGGCTCGACTTCTTTCCGTCATCCTCCTCCTGTGTGAAGCTAATAATAATCATAGAAGTCAGAAAAAATCTACGCAGAAGTAGTAAAATGCATCTACTGGTAGGCTTATAATAGCAACATTCTCATTAAAATTTAGCTATTATGCTCAATTGTAACTGTATTTACCTACCCTTGAAATCTTTCCATCTCCCATTTCCGGGCAAAACTAATAATTGAACTAAAAAAAATCCATAATGAGTATGTGGAAGTTATAAAATTCATCTACAGGCAGGCTGCACTCATTATAATTTAAGTTATTATACACTTGTTTGTAATTATTTTGACTTTTTATTCGGTTGTTTTGATGAAGAAAATGCATTGTCTGGACGCACTACATATGTCCACTGCAAAGCTGGACGAGGCCGCAGCACAACTATTGTTATTTGTTATCTGGTTGGTTCCCAAACTTAAGAAGGGAGTAGAAAGATCAAAATAGGGAAATTGTTCTTACATTATGATCTTTTTGGTGTAGGTGCACCACAAACTGATGTCACCTGATGCTGCATATGAATATGTGAAGTCAATTCGCCCAAGGGTGCTTCTAGCTTCTGCTCAGTGGCAAGTAAGTGTGAAACTTGTCTTTTTTTTTTTTTTTTTGTAGATATTACAGCTCCAGTTTACCTATCATATTTTTTTATCAAGTTTGTTGCTGGAAATGAACAGAATTTATGTACTATCAAATTTTATTCTTTATGAATACATTATACATGTTTATAACCAATTATATTTTTTGTATTTGCGTTAGAATAGAGTAATTAATGGTGATCATTAATCTTCATTCATTTAATTGTTTAAACTTCAGGCTGTCCAGGAATACTACCGCCACCTAATTTTAAGGAGGGCTGTTGGATTTGCACCCGCAGCTGATCTATTAGTAAAGGCTTCTGAGTTTGCAGCAGCTTCACACGATCTTGTACCTTTTGATGACAATTCTGTAGTTGTGGTAACAGAGCAAGATCTCGAAGGATACGACCAAAGTTGTCAATCAGATACCATGGCAAGAGAAATATGGGCAGATTTAAGCGTTGTTTACCGCGTGCGAGTTGCTGGACAGGCAGCATTGGCTAGAATATCATGCTTTTGGTTGCGATACGGTACCGACGAGAAGATATCTACGGAAAAACTGAGCAGGGAAAGCAGTTGCTCAATCAGAACTAATCACTTGGGAGAAATTAATGTTGATATCCATGTGTACTGAAAATGTAGCCTCTAAGTTCGACATGTGTCCCTCTGCTGTTCCCAATAATAATTCATGTATGACGGGGGCTGAATCCATTACGCGTGTTTTTTTCCTCTGTATATATTCCCCGCTACTTAGCTCATTTGAAAGCAAATGATGAGTGTCATACAGGTCAATCAATGGATGTACTTCCTTTATATAATGTGCTAATAATGAGTTAGTTTTGGGAAGTATTTCCGTTGCTAGATGGTTTTTCGATATGTCAGTTACTAAAAAATTGGCAGATTTGTTTTGAGGCTCACGCTTATGAATACAAACATGTTGCTGCTCACTCATGCTGCTAGTTGGTTTCATTGCTACCATTGTCAATTTCCGATCCAATACAGTTTGTAAAATTAACCATCAAAATTGTTCAATTTGCACTAGTGGAATAATAGTCTCAATAAAATTCTCCTGATGCATTACTTCCTGACTAATATCGCTACTATATAATGTGTTTTTAGTTTTATTCATAGTTATTTTGTTCGGTCCATGCCTAAGATTTCGCACACCTTATTTAATCTTAATTTGACGAAGACTTCTTTCTGTTTGGGTAGAGTACAAAGTTCTTTTTATACTCTTATTCTTTTAATTATTTTTTACTTATACTAATGCAAAAAGAGGGTAAATGAGTGGATGAGTCAAATAAAGATCAGTGTATTTAATTAATTTATTTTTTTATTACTAGCTAAACTCACATATTGGGTGAAGAAGCGGGAAATATGATGCTCGAACCCTTTTTTTTTGTCAAGTAGCCTAGTGGTAGTGCTTATACAATTAAATTGTGAAGAAGTGGAGTGTTCGGGGTTCGAACCCCGGTCCCTGCATATAATATGCAATATTCCTGCCAACTGAGTTAAACTCACGGGGATATGATGCTTGAACCCTAACCACTGCATATCAATGTTTTATGGAACTACTAACCAAATTGCACTTTGAGGACAAATGTATTTAAAATTTACTAACTAATTGAGGCTAATTCGTTTTTGAAGAAAAATCTTAAAGGACATGTTTGTAAGAATGAATGGAGTGGGAATTTGTAAGAATGAATGGAGTGGGAATTAAGAACGACACAGATATAGTGTTTACGGTTTTTATATTTAATATATTAGTTTTGGAAAAAGAGAAAAAACACAGGTGTCTTTTCTTAAGTGTTTTTCATATGGTTCTTAACAAAATTGACGATTTTCTCAAATTCTTACATGTCTTTTCATTTATTAGGATTTTGAATGATTATCAATTCAAGAACATGTGGCAACAAAAAATTTTCAATGAAAATAAACATTGATCAAATTGTAATAAAACAATATATACACAAGAACAAATTTTTGGAATTTTGGAAGTAAAAGGTCATAAAAACAAAGGTAGAGATGATATTGATAATGTTTATTCTCTCCTTGTGTTTATGATATTTTACTTCCAAAAACATGGTCCTCGTACAACTTATGTCATGTTTAATCTATTTGATGATAATAGTTTCCAATTTGTTAAAAAAAAACAATTAACAATTAAATTCAATGGGTGATTGTCCACAAGTCATAGTTCCACTAACAAATGCCAAAATTCCTAGACTAGACGCCATGTTTCAAGTTCAAACCAGGAATCCCACATTTGTGTGCATGAGTTTTCAAGTGGTTAATAACACTGTCTATCCACCGAAAAAAATATTCAGTGGGTGATTTTTTCAATACTCATTCAAAAAACATTTTTAAAAACCCAAACAAGAGATGAAAAAGTGATTTTGTACTACAAACATTTAGAAGTATAAATTTAATGGAAAAAAACCATAAATACACTCAATATCTCTACACATCAGATGAACGGCATATCAGAACAATTTTGTCTGTATCTAGAAAGCATTTACAGCCAAGCCACTCCATTTGGAAGCACACAACATACAGGAGATTCAATACAAACTATTATGCGAAAACTTGTTACACTGAGAACTACTATTGCAGATACAATTGACTCAGAAAGGAGACAGTTGAACTTGAAGGAAGAAAAAAAGAATAAATATTATTATTAATAATTAATTATTAATAATAATCACAATTAAAGCAGCACATGAAAATCATTCGACGTCCATTGGTCTTTCCTTTATAAAGGAGACATCACCATTATGTGAATTTAGCAAATGGTGTTTGGAACCTTCCTCTTCACTATCATCTGACTCAGAATGGCTGTCAGATTCTGATTCCTCTTCATCTGCAGTAACAAATGTTATTAGCCAAAAGTGTTTCTTTCCAATTCAAAAAAAAAATTAAAAATTAATGAAAACAAACTGCATACAACAAAGATAATAGACATGTCATATGCTATGTGCCATTAATATTGGATTTTTTTTTCTGAGACAGCCAATAAATCAATCTGAAAGATACCAGAATGCAAAACAATTAGTAGATATAGTTGTCTTCATCCATAGCTTACCAGAATGTACAAGATGATCAGGTTCATGTCTAACAGCCTCAACCTGAAGGCTTTCTGGCAGAAGGCAATTGCAAAAAGAACCTGAAAGCTCAAATTGCATTTGATCAGCTTAAAAACTACACTAGTAGATGTAATTACAAGATTCAGAGTCTGTTTGAATTGACTTATTTGAGTTTATCTCCTGACATAAGCATCTGTGAGACTATTTGGAAAACCATAAGTTGTTTTCAGCTTGTTTTCATAAACTTTCCAGAATAACTCACGAAAAACAGTTCATAGCTTATATGAAAACGGTTTGCCTTTATTTTATTTTTTGTTATAGAAAGAGCTTATACATCACCACTTTGATTGTGGTATAAGCACTTAATTTAGTTGTTTATCCCAATAGAATTTCATAATGGAAAACAACACACTTGTGCACATTACATTTACGAATTAGGCTCCTCTGAAGTGAGTAGTTCGTAAAGGGAGAAAATCAAGGGTTAGAATTGTAACCATCCATGATTTGTTATGCATGTGCATATAAGATCGACAGTTGATTTGTTTACCAACGATTGATATTTCTCACTTGCTCTCTAAAGTGAATTGCTCCCTTCAGAGGAGCCTTATCCTGCATATACAATACACAAAGACAGAGAGAGCCCTCACCGACACGAGCTAACCGATTTACCCACGCAGGGATAGGCTTTCCTGTTAACTGTTGGCAAACTTCATCTGTAAAATGGTTGCAATTCTTAGCAATCAGATGGTAAGTGTCTCCGTGATATTTTGCTGAAACGCGCTCAATGAAAGAACGAAATTGTGAATAAGACATATCGGTGGTGCCTAACAATACTGATCGTCTGAAGATAAAGCCAGGACAACTTCTAGGTTCCACCTCAAATACTCCACTTGATGAGTACTCATGTGCTCCAAACCCATATTCCATGCCATGCACTGTTAATGAAAAGCAAAAACCATGAACAAAGTTAGTTCCAAGGGTACTAAAATGGCAATACAGTACACCATATTCCTGATCAATAATTTGTTTCAAGATATAACTCTGCTGCGTTACAATATATGTAGTTATATTAAAGGACAAAACTTAGATCAAGTGCACTATTCTTGCTAATCCTCTAATAAAGAGGTAGTTTATTTTTTCTTTAAGAAAAAAAAAACCTTTCAAAATTATTCGTGACAGTTATACTATACTTTTAGTAGAGAAGAGTAGGAACAGTGCCTATAAGTTTGGTGCTATATTAAACTGTGAATGAAATTTCTTTCAGAAAAATATGACAGTTTTAAGATTGTGTGATATATCTGGTGAAGCGGACTCCATTTTGTGACTTGAAAACTAACTTGAAACAGAAATCGAAGTCTGACAAACAGAAATTCCTCAGTGTTTGATGCATCTTTTGGTATTATTATTACTATTACTTCATACTAATAAATCCTAATGTGGGCATAAAGGATTCCATTTTATAAACTTTCAAATTAATAAAATAAATGAAACCAATAACAATCATCCAAATAGAACAGTATACTATAAGATAAACTGCTTCTTTCACTAGGTGCATAATATATCAACACTTATTATGATTTGGCATGACAAACAAAACGACCCACTAGAAAAAGCTAGCAGCAATGAAAGGCAAATGCTTAATACAACATAATACTCTATGAACTTGTCAAAACAGCTAAGAAGAAATCAGTAAACAAACAGTGCATAGCAAATACTTAATCAAATGAAAACCCTATAATCCGTTTGCATGAAATATTTTTATTCAGAACCCACAAAATAGTCAATCATCCATGACGTGATAATGCAAAATGCACGCTAGAAGCAACACAAAACTCATAAGCCCACAAACTTCTAGAATCGCAGTCCTGGAAAATAGAAGTGTTGTATATTTAGATTTATAAAGGCTCAACATATGGGAATCAAAGACCCAGAAGTAGCAAGTGTGCAAGGTTTCTATATCATTGATTAACTTAAGACAGGGAGCTACATCTGGTGAGGTACCATAATAGATGTCTCACCCGTGAAGCATCATTAACAGCCTTTGGATAAACTATTTATAGTTAAATGGTTGTGATTTTACAAAAAAAACAGTCATACAAACTACACTTCTATTTTGAAACATGTCCTTTGCGAGCTCACCACGAGCAAGCGCGACCTTCAAACCACAACACCCTAAACGTCGCCAAGGATGACAATGACGGTAAAATAAAAGGCTTTACGAGAGGCTATACAAAAAATATATTTTAAGGTAGCCCTTAATTTTCCAAAATCAATCTTAGTAAAGAAGACAGAATATGTAAAAAGCAGAGGAGAGAAAATGAAGCCGAAGAAAAAGTAATTCAATTTCTTTTTGAAAAAGAAAAAAAAAAAGGCAGACAAACTGCTTCCTTGTATGGGTAATCTAAGTAGATACATATTCCTTAACTATATTGAAACATATAATTAGACAAACTACAATTTTTTTGATCAAACAGGTATATTGAAACATAATAAGTGCACATATAATTAAACTAGAACTTAAAAATGATATAAAACAGTATGTAAAATAATTAAGTAAATTCACAAATGAGTATATTAGAGATCATATGACCAAAGAGTAAAATGTCTACGGTGATAGCTACAAAAAATAATCCCTTACTGGTTCACCATCCCAATTTAATGTACTTCATACACCAATCAATTTGAACAACATTTCCTATTTCCACCACAAAGTAGTATTCTCTAGAGGCATGACACTACAAGAAACCTAAATGAATGAGTGGATGACCAACTATCTGATAACCTATTCGCATACCATTCTTTTCTACAGACCAGCACACACATAATGGTTTGTAAAGTGAGGACTGACCTCCACTTATAAACACACCGCCTGGAGCGTGACCCAAATGGCTCCATTGCAGGGTATCAAATGGATCTTGAATAAACTCTGATACCATATAAGGTTTTTTATATTGGACCTAAGTCAAACCTACAAAACTGGTTCATAAGTTTAGGACTACCCCCCAAAACCACAGCTTATAAACATAATTTCAAGTCATATCTCATCAAATGTGAGAATTCTCAACAAATATGAATCATAACAATGTTGTGGTATTCAGTTATATTAACGATTAAACATTTCACCATAGCGCCAAAGCAATTTCATACCAATAAATAAAAAACATAATTATCTTATCAAATCAAGCACAAAATAGAAAATTTATCATGAAATTAAAAGACCAAGCAAACAAACCTTCGATACCGGAATGAAAGATCCCAACACCAAGCATATATAGATAATTGTTGGCAGGCGTAAGATCATAAACATTAAGGTACACCATGGTATGACTCTTTTTCTCGCTATCTTGCACCCTTTCCAAGCTAGAGCTCCTTGGGAAAGATGCCATTGTGTATGATTTCCTCCCTTCCTTCTCCCCTAATTCTTAAATTACACTCCAAAAATCACAACCTCATTCTTCTTCGCCTCAAAGCCTAAAAACATTGTCCAGAATAATACATATCAAAATTGGAAATAACCTATCAACAAATATATAATTTTTAACAAAAGGTTAGATTAAAAATCCAAAATTTTCATCTGGGGTTTAGTTTTTTTTTGGGTGGAAAATCTGGGATTGGGATTTTGAGGAGAGAAAAAACAAAACTTGATTGAAATCGTTGGAATTATTATGATGGGGTTTTACAGAGAAAATGCAATTGAGGTTGAAATTAAAATTAAATTACCTAATAATAATTATCTGAATGAAATGGATGCGGGAAACTTTAACCAAATAGATTATTAAAAGAGAGAGAGAGAGAGAGAAGGAGCAATGGAAAATGGAAGAGAGAGAAACTTACGATAGAAGAAGAGGGAGGGGAGAAGAGTAAAGGGTAGAAATTGGAAATTGGAGAGTAATTTGGGGTTGAAGTTGAAGAACAAAACGTAAGGTGACTCTCCCACAAAGCCTAAAATCAGACGCTCTTTGCTTTTGCCTTTTGGGCGTTTTCATTATTCTTTCTTCTTTAAAAAGCAACTACACTTTTTAGTTTATTTCAGAGATTTTTTTGAATTTTATTAGAGATTATTAATTATTTTTTTACGGTAAAATAAGTTTCATTTTTTGTTGTGAAAAAAGGTTTTATTTTTAGAATAGGTTCTACCGAAACTCTCTTATATCGTTTAGTCTTATCACACAACCAACATAGCACTCTTATCTTCAGGACACTTACCTTATTCTCATGTTGATTCTTAATTGTCCAACACTCAGTTCATTACAATATCGTTGGTCTGACAGTTGTTCGATAGAATTTTGCCTTCAACTTGAGCGGTATTTTTATTTTATATCGCATAAAACACTTGAGGCTCGTATCTATTTCAACCACCCAGCTTGAATGCGATGATTTGTACCTACTTATATTTCTCTGTCAATTTGTACCATGCACATAAGATATTTAAATCGTGTAATTTGAGGTGTGATATAGTCTCTAACTATCACCTTTAAGGTAGAACTACTTTGTCTTTTGCTGAAATTACATTTTATATACTATGTCTTCCTTCTACTCGAACGCAAACCATACACCGAAATTATATTCCAAACTCCCATTCAATTCCTCCCTTGAATCTCCAAGCAAGACCACATCATATGCAAATTAAAGGGAAAAAACATACATCTTAATGCTAACTATTGGATCTGTTTTGTGAGTACATCCAAAACTAAAGTAAAAATATATTGGCTAATGGCTGACGCTATGAGAAAATTGTCGGTAACTCTATGTATGTTCACACTAGTTGAAGCTCCCTCATACATATCTTTGTTAGCTCAAATGTAAGCAATCGCAACCCCCCCTCCCCCTCTCTCTTTCTTTAGAGCTTTCTTTCTTCTCTAGAGCTGTCCACAAAATATCTGTAATCACTCTATCACACGTCTTCTTCAAACCAAGAAATACTAAGTGCAAGTCCTTTTTATGCGTCTGATATCGCTCCATCACATGATGAAGTAAACCGCTTTCAAAATCGATCTCATATATAAACCAAATTGATCACAATGATTCAAGTGTCTTTTCTTAATCTCCATTTAAACACTCTTAGTTTTGTTTAACATCCAAAAAAATCGGTTGTGAAAAATAATCGACAAAAAAACTAATATGTCTTGAATTATTTTTCTAAAAGATTAAAAATTGCACTTTTCTTTATCAGGACTAACATGAACTTTGTGTATTTTATTTTTTTAGATAGATAAAATGATAATGGTAATTGAAATCTCACATACACAATTTTGACAATTTTATTAAGTTAATTATGACATCTGAACTAGATTTCGTGTTTTCAATGATGAACAAAATGAGACGTCAGAGAATTGCATTCTTAGACAATTATTAACAAATTCTCCCTCTCCAACAAGTCGGCCCTAATTTTTCTCTTCCAGTTTCTTCATTGAGGGGTGGTTTTGGGTCAATTCTTGACCTAAAATCACCCCTCTTCATCTTTTTCTCTCTATTTCAATCTAAATAAGTGATTTTCATATAGATCTAGGTTTTTTCTTTGTGATTTCATCATCTAAGTGTGGTGGTTTGTTGTTCGTCGTCCTGTACGGCGTTGTTTGTTTTCCTGTCTTCTTGCAGTGTTCATTTGATTCATTTTGAAAGATCGATTATTCAATCAAAGATTTGGGCGTCAACGTTGCAGATCTGGAGGCCATGGATATTCCGATCACTTTAATTTTATCATATATTTTTGTAAGCATTATGTCGCTGTATGCTATTAACTTGGATGTTGTGAGTTTGTTCGCAGATTCATCCTTTACGTTTTTAGCGGTGTTGAATGATGTAGTCTCTCGATTTGAATGAATGAATATCATTTTGTTTTTATAAAAAAAAATAAATAGACTTCACTGTTTAAACAATGAAATAAAATAAAAAAAGTATGTCTATCTTTTGTGTTTTCTATGAGGAGCAAAATGAAACTTCACTATTTAATTAAACAATGAAATAAAAGAATTATGTCTGTCCAAATTGATTGGACCACCAATTTTGGTTTGAAATATAATTGAAACTTTTTAATAATTATTTACGGAGCTTGTGATAGTTCACATGGCGTTATTTTCCTGTGGTTGTGAGAGGACGCCAGCCAACCTCATACTCATACAATTTCTTCCCCAATTTGACTCCTAATTTTGTTGCATATATGTGTAAATAATAATGCAACAGTTGACCATGATGTTACTGGTCGTGTGAGGGCAAATAAAGCAACGTACATATTCAATCTTATTTAGAAAAGATGTGTGATAAATTACACGTCACGATTCATCAAGGGTTCGTTCGTTTTGATAATTGATAGTGAGAGACTGAAACTGAAGGTTCAATACAAATCCAACTCTATAATTAATTGTATTATTTTAACTAAAATCCAATGCTAAACGTCCATTGAAAACAAAACTGGAGTTTTGGACTCTTCCCGTGATGAAAATAATAGTAGATAGCGATAGAGATATTGATGAATGATGAAAAATATCTTTTCAAATTGCTTTCAAAATATTAGGAATAAACTTTCAGTACTTAGATGTTAACGTGTGTGTATTGTTAGTAAAAATTAGTAGTTGTTTGAGTCGAAGATCGAGTTAAAAAAAATCTAAGAATTTTATGCAGTTCATAATGTTTAAGGATGTGTATTGTTCCCAGACCCAATCTCTATAAACTTCACTACAATGGCACAGGTTAAGACATTGTGCCGCCAACGTGCCAAATCCTATCCCTCTAGTAGCCAATCACCGCACGATCATCATCAGACAGTGATCTACTAATTGCGTTGATAATATCTCAGTAAAGCAATGAGATTTACCCTAATTCACGTGAAACCCCACTTATAAAAGTACACATGCATCGCGAGGAAGGTACACAATCAAATCTAATAAACCCATCATTCTACTCGACGTCACAATGTTTGCAGATACATCACCAACTCCAGCTGTTGTCTCCGATCCACTCCGTATCAGTCACCAATCAACTTTGTCTCTTAACATAAAATATTAACCTTCAAATATATTATATACATTCTGATTTTCTTAACTGGTTCAATAAATTACAAGATGGAGGCGAAAATCAACATATTCTTACATGCTTCTACTTTCCAAACTGAAATGAGGAACAAGTGTAATGTTCCATAGCAACTCTTTATTGATATTAACATTTATATACATTAGTTATCAGTACACATTAGCAAATAAAACCTCAATTATATGTTACATATTCTACCGGACATCTATAGTAGTATATTGGTTAGCTCAGATTTTAGAGCTAAATTATTTTCCAACACAGTTGGAATCATCATTGTCAAAGACATTATAGTATAGGGAAGTAATTTTTCCATCAAACTTGGAAACTACTTGATGAGTTGATAGTCCACAATAACGTTTCCCAAGACGAGCAATAAAGATATCTACAATCTTCTTGAACATGGAATCTTCTTGTATTAGTGGTTGCTCTACAAACTCAATCAGTGGCATCCATTTTGCTCCTTCAATTTCAAGATCATCCACAGTGATAGTAGCTGACAGTGGTTTTAGCATGCAGATAAAGAACAAATCTGATTTCTCAAATGCCACATTGTGCACATGCCTAGATTTTATCATGAAGTTCATCAGAATTCATAGCTACATTGTATAAATGTATATTCACATAATCAATAGTAACAATTTCAAATTTATGTCATTAAAAGTTATTTAAATTTCTTGATGACATGATTGGTGTTACCTGAATGCTATGACTTCAATAAACTCTGTATCAATCTGCAACATCAAAAGAAAGTCTTCATTTTAAGCAATTGAAACCTATCATGCAACCTTATGAATAAGTTCAATTTTTAATTTTATTTACACCAAAACTTAGGAATATCTCAAAGTTAAATCAATCTTTACCCCAGTTTCTTCCTTCACTTCTCTTACAGCTCCTGTGTAAATCTCCTCTGCCTGAGACAATTCACACAAGCGATGAATTCAAGTTACAACATATAACACTACATAAATGGAAACACAGTTCAACACTATCTCTAGTTTAGCTTATGTTGGGTACAGTTTAGGGGAAATCATGTAAACTGGACCGTCGTATTTAAACATAAATTGTAATATATAAACCATAAGATTGAATAGAATAAATTTTTGCGGTCACAGACATAAGCACAATTGACTGAACACCGTGATCAAATATATCACGTGTTCTTTGTTTGCGCTCTTCGCATTTGTTTACCATTGAATAAGGGTTTCTGTTCTAACAGCTTTCTATTTGGTTTTATTGAGCATTTAGGAAAATTAAGTGAAGCATACATACCTCATGAATGAATCCAGTTGGTATTTTCCAAAGGCCAAGAGTTGCAGGAGAACAGTGTTTCTCTTGCACCACAAGCACCTTTACAAATTTGTTAGAAGAAGTTATACAAAAATTATTACTTGCATGAATCAAATTAGAAAAGAACCATTTAGAAATCATGTAGAAGAAATGCGGACAAATTTGAAACAATTCCTTGCAAAGCTTTTGCAGATTATCATTATCATGCTATGTTAGTATTAGTTATTGACAGAAGAAAAAAACCATACTTCATTGTTTTGATTGATGACAAATCCTCCGATACCGACTTGATGTGATGCATTTGCTGGAAGCATGCAAGGTCCTTCAGGAATCCAGTAAGTTAACATCACATGTCCTGGCTCTGCATGATGGTATTGAAAACCTTCCTGAGACCAAAATGAGTCTAGTTACCTCATAGATTCAACAACTCTTCAACTAGTGAAAACAAAATTTGAACTAAATAAAGAGTAAAGACTGAAAAATTTCCTAGAAAATTTGATCAAATTTGCTAGTCATTTTGTGAATGTTTCTTTGAGTTATATAGTGATCCTAAGACAACTAATATAACCAACTTGCAACTAATCATAACTAACTTGTAATTACGTTAAACAATATATTTAACAAATTCTAACAAATATCATTGTGTGATTTAGGTGTGACATTTTTACTTAATGAAAATTAACAGTAAATAATTTCTTTATTAGTAGAAATGCAGGAAGTTAAATCACCTTGACAGCAACCGGAACAAGATCAGATTGCTCTATAGGCAGCTTAAGCCAAATTCCCTTCTTTCCCTGCAAAACCTCATAATGTTAGGTTTTCAATATGCTGGATGATGCTTCCACTAGGATAATACACATGGATAGATGATTTTACCATTCTTTTCCAGTGAGAAAGAGATAAACAAAGCATAGATGCAAAGGCATATGGATTATGAGGTAACCTATTTGGATCAATGAGAATCCCTCCATACTCATCATCAAAAGCATCAAGTATAAGATTTCTGTAATACAAGCTTGAAGTTGATCCATTAATACAATGGGAACTTGTTTCTGATGCAAAATCATCTGAACAAATCACAGCTTTATCTGCCAAATAAGTGTCATCTGAGGCACTATAAGTTTTAAGAAACAACCCTGAAATTAAAGATGATAATATATTAAACCCATGTTCTACATTCTCTTTAACATTTTAGTTGAAAAAAACATCAATTATAAGTTCAAATATTAGCTGAAAAAAATCTTTGATTAGACTTTACTTACCTCTAGACCTCACTCCGGATTATCAGGGTCCTTTCCCTGAGAACCGGAGAGTTAATAACGAAATAAATACCAAATTAACCATGACTTTAGATTTTATGCAAAACACACACAAGTAAAGATTAAAAAAAAATGAACTAAACCAAACTTTTTTTTTTTAAGTAAGAACTAAACCAAACTTAAAAAGCTTATATAAGAATCTAATTGGCTTTTTAGTTACCTCTGCGGCACTTGAACTGAGGAGAGTATCTAACTCCAAATTTGTGCCTAAAACTTGTGAACAAAGTGGAAGAAAATTTTCCAACTTCAAATGTGGACACAGAATTGGAAGAGAGAGATTTCACCTCCATCTTGATCACTGACACTATTTACCACAATTCCAATCTCCAATGAGAGATCACAATCCAGATAGGCAAATATACTATGTGAGGGAGAATATATAAAATAGAGAATCTTCACTAAAATCAAGGCAACCTTAGCATGTATCGAACTATATTTGACTAAAGAAACATCATGGTCATGTCATGTGATTCATGATTTTTTAGTGTAGTATATGCATTTCACAATATCATATTATGCTTTTGAGTTAAAAATCTAGATAATCCAATTAGACACAAACAAGACCATATGTGATAATGCTATTTGACACGTAGGAACAAGTGATATGAGTAGTGGCAAAACTTGGCTTGTTGGAAAGTTTTAAACTAGTGGTTCAAAATGGGCGATGAGTGGTCATGACAAAAAATCATCCGGAAGATACTTGTAAAAAAAATCCAAAATAGAAAGTTGCGTAAACATCAATTATTATATATTATAATTATGGCATATAATAAAATAAATGAAGAAAACGAGGGAAGTTGTTTACAAGAAATAATAATTTTGTTATAGCAATGGAGATATTATTATTTCTTGGATTATCATGTTGCATGTACAAAATTTTCACTGCCGTTTAACTTAAATCTCCTTTAGAAAATGTGTGGAGTGCACAAAATAAGTTTTCCTTTTTAAACCGAATTTCTTTATACATAATAATTAGAGATCGAACTCATAAGAATAAATATCTCTTACCACTTAAACCAAACCATTATTGATAAAATATTTTTTTTTACTACAAGTTTAACTCATTTCATCCTCTTTTCTGAAGGAATTCATTTCATCCTCTTATTATTAATGAAATGAGTTTAACTCATTTCCACTTAGTAAAGGTAAAATATTGTTTTACTGCAATAAGTTTAACTCATTTCATTAACGATAAGAATGTTAATACAAGAGAATACATCGGTTAAAATGCGAAAATTAACTATAGATATGATCATCTTTACTAATTCATGAACAACCACATTGATTTGTCTTGGATTAGACTCAACACAAGATTTTCTAAATATTATTATCATCCTCATTTGTTATTAATGTTGTTGTTGCTATTATTATTATTATTATTAGTTTTCTTCCTAGGTATCCTCCTAACACATTTAAGAGTTGTTTCTTGGTATATTTACAATGTCCACCAGTTAGGCTTTGTTTGCGAGTTTTGAGGGGATGAGAAGGAAATATTTAGGAGGGGAAGGGAAGGAAAGGGAGAAAGGAGCGAAAGTCTTTCCCCTATGATTTTTTTTTCTGACCCTAATGCCAAAAAAAAAATGAAACATTTGACCCCCTTTGAGAATTATATACCAAAATGACCCACTTTGGGAAAGTTTTTTTTTTTTTGGTCGTTTTCTCCATTACGGTCATTTCAAATGGCGGTAATGGACTGCTTTTTCTGACATGCGGCAGGTTTGTGCAGAGCCATCACTTCTTATCTTTTTTTTAAATTTTTTTTTATTCATTACAGCCATTTGGTTTGGCCGTAATGGATTTTTAATTTTTTCTCGTTTTTCCTTTTTTTTTGGCACTATAAGTTCACCATACCATTCATCCAAATTCACAATTATTTTTTCACACATTTCTACTTCTTTTGAATCATGTCTACTTGATTTGAGTAGTGTTTGAGTGTTTAATTTGATTTTAAATGAAACAACATTTCGTGTTTGATTTATCTCGTATATTATTTTGTTTAACTAATATATTAAAAATCATAATTAAAATCACAAAATTGCTTAATTTCTTTAAACAACGAAATTTGATTAAAAGTAAAAAAACAAGTCATAAATACTTATAAAAGATTGGTTGAACACATAATACATAACGATATTAACTGGCGTTTTTTATTGGTCGGACAATTTCTCCTAATATGATCGGGATGTCGATACAACCCACACAGTCTCGATGTCCTTTCTTCCACCTCCTCGTCCATTTCAGTCCTAATGCGAGTACTATTGGGTCGACCTTTCTTTAGTCTTTGCATGTTTGGATTATGGAAAAGCTTAGGACCTTCGTATGGGGGCCAATAACTCTTGTCGTGGACTACTTTGAATGCTTTGTTGTAGATCGCATAAACATTCTCGTTTTTGAACATGTCTGGAATAAGGGTTGTGTAGTCATAGTGAAAAGAAGAACACGCAATAGGAACAAGGCAAATGTAAGGCTTGATATTTCCCACAGTCACACCACCTCGCTTGTAGATCAACCTTGAAAGTTCCCATTGGTCTCCCTTGCTTGTAGTTGACAGTCTCACGAACAAAGAAAGTATACATCTGTCGGTCAAACTGTTCGACATGATGGATGTTGGACTTTACAATGTCATCCTTAAGCATGTTTTGGCAATATTCACTGAACACGTATCCAGAACCTACCCTTGCAAACGCACCTTGAGCTCTTTCGGCAAAAAGACACGCCAACCTATAGTAGGTTGATTGGACTATATAGGTGTAACAGGTAGGTTGCGTGTTTCCTTAAACACAGAGTTCCATGACTCAATGATGTTGCTTGTCATTTGTCCCCATCGACGACGCTCGTCATATGCTTGAGTCCATTTTTCCTTCGGTATATTGTCCACCCAATCTAATGCACGCTGATTTGCCTCCTGGATTATACAACGGTAGTAGTCGAACAAGGGTATGTTTAGGGCATATCCGGTATGTTAAATAAAAAAATAGTTAAATATTATAGTTAATAATTACTCGAATTAAAAAAGCTGTAAGATAGTATTTTTACCTATATTATTGACGATATCCTTAAGATATCCATCCTTGATTGCCCTCATGAAATTTTGCTTGATGTGTCTGATGCAGTACACATGAGTTGAACCAGTTTCTTGCCAACCATTCTATGGGTCATTGAATGCGCTTTTAATTGATTCATGTCTGTCGAAGACCATGCAGACAGAAAGTCCTTGTGTGACGTGCCTCCTAAGATTTTTCAGAAAAAAACTACATCCCTCCTTGGTCTCACCTTCGACTAGCGCAAATGCAATTGGAATTGTTTTGTTGTTCCCATCTTGTGCTACCGCAAGCAATAAGGTCCCTTTGTACATTCCATACAACCACGTCCCGTCGACATGGACAACCGGTTTACTGTACTTGAACCCATGGATGCATGGATAGAAGGCCCAAAATAGACGATGAAATTGTGTCTCTCCATTCTCTCCAATCCACATCTTCAAATCGAATACGGTTCCTGACATTGTTTCCTTCATCACATTCAACCATTGCGGAAGAACATTATAAGATTCCTCACAATTCCCGTAAATAGATTCAATTGCCGCGTTCTTTGCCATCCACGCCTTTCTGTACGTGGTTGTGTAGTTAAACTTTTCTTGTATGTGCGCAATGATCAACTTTGGCTTAGTCGAGGCATCTGCATGCACAAGTGTTTTGATGCTATCGCTTATAAGTTTGTAGTTGAGCTTGCGATGATCTTGTGAAAATGAATTCGATGTGCAGTTGTGTTGACCGGACATTGTCCCAATCTTCCATTTGCCATTCCTTTTTCTGTAGGATGCTCTCAAGTTGAATCCACATGTCTCGTTTGTACATTTAATGACATATCTTGTAGGATCTGAGTGTATAACATTGTAATCCACCGATTGTTGGATGTGGAAAGACTTGATAGCATGCAAGCAGTCTTCTTTGCTATGAAATGTCATTCCTACCGCAATAGCTCCATCTAGCGGAACAATCGTATTCCAATGATCGTCCGTGGGTAGAGCATCAAATGCAGCAACGTCAAGGTTACACATATGCAGCGGGGGACAGTAAGCTACTCTGATCGGTACTGCCTCTTGTGTTGGTTGTGGTTGGGTTCCAGACAAAATGTTGCCCCAAATGTCTTCATCATTGTCTTCATCTTCGTTTTTGTTGTGGTGTTCGTCTTCTTCATCTGCATCATGTTGAAGTGACTCGTCTTCGTCACTTTCACTACTATCTTCGTCTTCTTGAATGTTGTCTGGGATGTCTTCAAATTGATGCACGAAAAGATCATTCAGCCGAGTTTGTGTTTGTGGATTCGTTTGTGGCGGTGCTTGTGAAGACGAGGGTTCATTTTCACGGTGTGTTTGTGAGAATGGTTGTGTGTAAGGTAAGGGTTGTGATGAAGATGGTTCGTAGATACAACATAGATAATTGTTTAATAACCGCGTTATGTGAAAGATGGAGACTGAAGACACACACGTTTCTTTTCCCATCAGGTGAGTGTACGATAACTCTAGAAGATGTTCATATGCTCCTTGGGTTAAAAATTAACGGTGAACCAGTTACCGGTAGAACAGAAGTACCGTGGGAGACTATTGAATCTGTTTTAGGAAGTGCCCCACTGAAACCGAGCCGGGACGGGCTAAGTGTAAAATTATCTTGGCATGCTCCTTGGGTTAAAAATTAACGGTGAACCAGTTACCGGTAGAACAGAAGTACCGTGGGAGACTATTGAATCTATTTTAGGAAGTGCCCCACTGAAACCGAGCCGGGACGGGCTAAGTGTAAA
>Ga0315914_1000749_pt1 | contig 43974 bp, 26 predicted proteins | sample MpolenodulesMG_FD_203920 | JGI IMG/M metagenome (GOLD analysis project Ga0315914, IMG submission 203920) | Medicago polymorpha root nodule microbial communities from Los Angeles, California, United States - elongated nodules | ecosystem: Host-associated > Plants > Roots > Nodule | place: USA... | reverse complement strand
CGATCATCACAAATCACTACTTTGTCCACCAATAAAGCCACCTTTAACTAGTGACTACTACTGTGACCATTACCCCATCAGTTGCATTGTCGGTCGATCATCACTCCAACAACTGTCTTTTTTTTTCTTCTTTTCAAGTAACTTAGTGGTTGGAACTCACACATTTTAAATGTGAAGAAGTAGGGTATCGAGGTTCGAACCCCGATCTCTGCATATATTATGCATTGTGCCTACCAACTAAGTTAAACTCACAGGGACACTCAAACAACTATCTACCACCACCACATGTGACAAATACCACTTTTGACCAGTATTATTTAAATGATTATTATTAAATAAATAAATTGTAATATTTTATATTGGTTGAATTTATAACCTTGCAACATAAGAGAGTGGTTTAATTAAATAAACTAAAACACGTTTTTGAAAATTTTAAGACAGAACACAACATTAAAGACAATTTTTTACTTTTTCACCTTCGAGAAAGAGTAATTTTCAAAATTTTAAAAATAAATTAGTGCAATTTTCAATACATAGTATTTTCTATTATTAAAGTATGTCAAAGACGTACTTTATCTAAACTCTTTTATTTTACTTTTTTACAAGAACCAGACTCATTTTTATTATCTTAAATCTGATAACAATAACAACAACAATAATAATGATAATGATGATGATGAATAAACATCGTTGGTTTCCTCAATTTAATTGATAAAATTGTTTAAATTGTTGGGGCAGACGTTGTGATCGCGGTTCGAACTCTAACTCCTCCATTTATGATGTAATTTTTCAACGATTATTGTCATTTTCTCTATCTTTTTTACAAGTGATCTACAAAATACATTAGTTATCATTCTTTAAACAATGAAGTCCGTTTCTCGAGTCCAATTTATTTAAAAGTATTTTTTATAAATAAAAAAAAAAGTTAAAAGGAAATGAAAAGACAAGCACGAGGAAAAGAGAGAGCAAATACACACGAAAAACACAACAAACAAACAAACACACTCACACACTTTGGTTTGGTTTTTTGGTTTTGCTCTTTCTTTCTTCTCTCTCTTTTCCCCATTATATATACCTAAGAATTGAGATTGAGATAGAAGAAGGAGAAGAATAGATCAATTCAAAATCCACCATTTTTTTTTCTTTCATCTTTCCCTAACCCTATTTTTCCATTTTCACCGATCAATCTCTAACCCCTTTACTCCTTCTTCACAAATCCTCCTTTTTCTTCATAGCCCACAATTTTTTTGTCTGAAAGTTTTCGACTTTATTGTTTTTGAAGATGAGTGGTGGTGGGTTTAAGGCTTCAATTCCAAACAGTGTGAAGAAAACGATCCAGAATATCAAAGAGATCACAGGGAATCATAGTGATGAAGATATCTATGCAATGCTTAAAGAATGCTCTATGGATCCCAATGAAACCACTCAGAAGCTTCTCCTTCAGGGTATAATCACTTTTCTCTGCTAATTTAGTTTACCCTTTTGTTTGATCTTGATCTTAATTCTTGTTTCTTTGTGATCCATGTGTTTTCTCAAAAGGGTTTCTTTTGGCTTGGTTTGAATTTAATTTTGTTACCCTTTTTCTTAGTAGGGCCTTTGAATGATTATGTTTGCTATAATGACTACTTTTGGTTAGGCTTAGATGGAATGTTTTTAATACCCCTTTTGGTTTTTCAGACTTTTTTTGGCTTGGTTTAATTAAAGTTTAGTTTTTTTAGATGAACTTATGAATTTATAAGAGTGTCTACTTTCATACACTGGTTGATACAGTTTTGTTAGGGTTTGATGGAAATTGTTTTTAGCACCCCTTTTGGTTTCAGAGAGCCTTTCTGTAGTTTGGTTCAATTAAAGTTTAGTTTTTTGGATGAAATTATGAGTGTATGAGAGTTTGATTAATTGAAGTTATGGACTTGGCTCATTGTGTCAGAATGGTTCATTGTTTCATTCATGTTTAGCTTCCATATTTTGTTTGTTTATTTATTTGTATACATAACTTGAGCTTCTTTACACTTGAGGTGCTAACTCAGCAGTTAGAGCTTAGCATTTTAACCTCAAGGTACTGAGTTCGAATTCCCTCAGGGATGGTTGTAAAATGGCGATTAGTGTCACTTTAATTAGTAAAAAACCCGAGCTGCTTTTGTTTTTAAGCCGTCTCTGTCATTGAAAATCTGTTCATTTGATATATGGTTTTATTTGATGTTCTTATGATTGCATGGAGTTTAGTTTGTTGGTTCATTTATTAAACTAGGTCAAGTTTTTCCTTTTCTGCATGCATGTCAAAATTTATTAAATAATGAGGACAAATTCAAAGTTAATAGTGGCATAGCACATAGGGTATAATTGATCAGTTTGGTTTGATTTTAGGGAGAAAAAACTCAAACCGGCAAAAAATGGCAGTTCGGTTCAATCGGGTCAGTTGTTTTCCAAAGTTAACAAACCTGTTTTAAAAAATGTAATGTTGGCAACTATGAACACAACACAACTAATAGTGGCGGTAGGGAGCACAACAGGGGACTGAGGTGGCCGCTGAACCAGAGGGTTTGCAGTTTGCACAAAGCAAACAGATATAGCGTCGCAACCAAGGACACACCCTGTGGTGTACGCGACGCCGTTTGTAGGAAACAGTGATGGCATCTGATAGTACATGCACATTGTCTGCACTGCAAGTGAAACCCTAGATTTGATATTCAAGAATATACATGTGCTGCAGTTTTTCAAAATAGTAACCAAGTGATAACAGATCATTGTAAGTAAAATAAAAAATGTTAAATTTTTATTTTTTTATTTCATTCGAGTACTTGGTGGTCAGTTTTGAATGTCATGAACCTAATACCCAAACCAAGTTTGACCCAAACATGAATAAAAGTTGAACTAACTTAATTGTTTCGGAATAGATTTTCTGGTTGAACCTAACCAACTTGAATCCCGAATATAATATAACAGAGGAAAGCTACAATAACAAAAAAAAAAGTGGACTTTTCTTAAAAAGAAAAGAGTGGAATGAAAGCATTTCAAAAATTTAACAGGACACAGTTGATAATCCATTTTGTTTTATGACTCTATACCAGTTGGAAGAAAGCAGTTTAGTAGCAAGGAATTGATATAATAGAGAATTAAAGGAAAGTAGTTACTTGAAAAAAGTAATCAACATTAACTAATTTATCCTAAGAGTAGCAGTTAAAACTAAAATCATATTTGACATAGTAATTACAGACTCAGATAACTGATAATAACCTACGAGGCATGATTAGGAAGACAGACATATATTTTGAAAAGGAGAACAAGTGGCTAGACATCTGCATTATAAAGCTGCATTTTTTACCTCATCTTATAGGTTGAAGGAATAACAAATTTTCCTAGTTAGATTAGATGCTGTAGTGAATGTCCCTGTGAGCTTAGCTTAGTTAGTAAGGACAATGCACGATATATGCAAGGTCTGGGGTTCGAACCCCGGACACCACCAAAAAAAAAAAGATGCTGTAGTGAATGAAGAGTCTAAGGCTAGAGCAAGGTTGATGGAGGGTCAAATTGATTCCAAAAAATTTACTGAGAATTAATTGAGAAACCTTAATTTGGATCAACGAAGGAAGATGCTATGCTTGATGCTTGGAGAAGTAGTTTTTGATCTATAAATTAGCTTTTTTTTTCCCTTTTGTGCTGATGGACGTTAATTGCAGTCTACACGCCACAACAGTGAAGTGCTCTGCTACAAGCATTTAGAAGTGGCCAATAGCAATGCTACTATGCTGTTGCCTGTAGTAGTATCCTTTAGATTTTCGGATATTGTAAAAAGCATTCGATTCCAATGGAATAATCTATTGGTGCATGAAGTTTGAAGTTCTATTGTGCACCAAATATTTTGTCACTTTTTGATTGGAATCTTGCTAGTTTTGTTCTTCTTGCTAATTGGGTGAATTTAAATCAATGAGTTTTGGTTCCAAAATATTAGTAGTCGGTTTTAACTCTTATGCATTGTCAATTTTACATCATTTGAGTGGCCTTAGATGTGTGTTCAGATGCTCTATGGTAATAATTTTTCATTATCTTTTAAGTTGTCATCATATTTGCACATAAGGATCCATTATACTGACATTTTGAGCAGCTTGGGCATTGTATTATCAGTTTCTGGGTCGTTGCTTTAATATTTCATTCTTCTCTTTTTGAAGCTCATCATTCATGAATGATTTCTATGGGCTCATTGGTTCTGAACTTTTAACTTAAACTCTAAATGAATTTATGCCTTATTCTCTATTTTATTATCCTTGCTGCATTGATGTCTAAACATAATTTACTTGTTTTACAGACACATTCCATGAGGTCAAAAGAAAGAAGGACAGAAAAAAGGAGGTAAGATATTTTTTGTAATTTGTAAGTGATGAACTTCAATAGTGTAAAATAAATTGGCTCTCTCGGTTGATTACCCATTTTTTCTATTGTTCTTTTTGTTGGCTAAATTTTAATACTTAACTATAGAGAGTATGCTGCAATTTTGTGTCTAGGAGTTCTAAGAAGTCGTGCCGCTTGCTTGGTTATATGACATGGCTTTTAGCATTAACTTATTTTCAAAATTTGTGCTAATCTCTCAACATAGTTTCCTAATTGGGTTCTTGTTTCTCTTTTCATTTGTTAATGATTTTGCAGATTCTCAACAACAGAGAACATGTGGAACCACGTGGGAGACCTGGCACTCACGGACGGGGGCCTAGGGGTGGTCGGGGAAATTTTTCACCTCACGGTAACTAACTGTTCTGAAATACAACATATTTGGCTGTTTGATTGTTTATCTGTTTATTCATTCATTTTCCCCCTGTTTAATAAGTCCCCTATTTTGTTGGTTAAACTTGTTTTTTTTGCTCTGACCATCTCGAGCAGTTATAGAAGTAGATAGATGAACATGATGTAGTAGTATAACAGTCATATCTGTATTCTAGTGTAGATTATTACTTTAACTAAGATATTATGTTGCCTCGTCAAAGCGCCTAATTTATTTATGGACCTTCTCTCAGATACTACTGGAAGAAAAACTTCTGTGACAGGGAAAGATAGTGGAGCTCTTCTACCCTCTGAGAAAGTTGCGCCACATTTATCAGCTTCTCAAGAGATAGTATCTAAAGGGAAAAGTTCTGGAACAAGGTGAATGCTATATTATGTAATTTGTGTTAGGCTTTGTTTGGATTAAAAAAAATCAGTTAAGTGCTTATAGCATAAGAGCTTACCATGTAAGTGCTTATGCATAAGTTCTTTTTCTGACAAGATTAAAATAAAGTCAACTATTTTCAATAAGCTACACACTGTTTTCATAAGCCATCATGGATAGCTTTTGTATATAAGCTGAAAACATTTTATGGGCGTGCCATAAGTTGTTTCCATAAGCTCTCTCAATCAGTCTCACAAGTGCTTTTGCCAATAGATAAACTCAAATGATTCAATCCAAACAGGCTCTAAGTACCATTGTTCTCTTCTATCTTTTATGTTACCTGTAATATGAATTTAAGTCCTTCTGCATGTTGTTTAACGATCTCTATCTTTTTCAGCTCTGCGCCCATTATTACTAATGGTCCCACAAACGTGGCTTCTGGAACTATTAGTGGTGTGGGTCCTTCCCCTTCATCTGCTGGAAACGGAGACATAATGGTTCAATCTTCTGGCAACAATAATATCAATGATGTGCATAGTGCTCCACCTTCCGATAAATCAAATCAAGTTGCAACAGATGCTTCTGGAACTGGGCCGGCATCATCATCGGCTGTTCACTTCTCTTCTTCTGATCCAGTATTGGTTCCATCTGATAATTCATGGTTTCCTGGTGCTGCTGGTGCAATTAGACGCGAAGTGGGAAGTCAACACTCTCTTGGGGAATCTAATGCTGTTAATTCGGCCAAGAACAAATTAACTGCTGGTTAGAATGTTTGACATTATCTTACATTTATAGTTTATTTTGTTTTAAAGTTTTACAATGTAATTAACGAATGTATTTCTCCACAATAACTGTATGGCAGCTTCTGAGACTGGCGCCTCTGCTGTGCAAGGAAAGATTCAAGATAAATCCCCAGGAGTGGCAAAGAATCATGGCAATGAGATACCCTCTCCATCAACACCAGTAACTCATGGAAGCCCTTCAGTTAGTCGCCCTTCCTCTAATTATAATAACCGGTCGCAACAAGGCTCTCAGAAAGGTAATTTTCTGCAACTCGACGGGACAATTGTGTCCTCTATCACCTGGTGTTATTTATTTCTTCGCACATACTACCTTTACATTACACTGATATAGATGTGTCGGGCATGAATATGTTGTCTTATTTTCATTCTTCTGCCGCTGTTTGTGTCCCTCCCCTCCTCTTTTTGTCAAACTTTTGTGTACATGAGCAGGTTATTTTTCAGTAATAAGCATTTTGTGAAGAATGAAGACATTTAATTGTTGAACAGCTTTTCTCCATCAATATTTCCTCTTTTCATATATGTTTTTATTTTTTCGTTTTCATTATAGAAGATTCCTTACACACACACACACACACACTTGAGGAGTGATCAAATTACACTGGTGTAACACTTGGGTAATGTTTCACCGCTTAATAACTTTTTATTGGATACATATTTTATAAAATCGTCACTGGATTGAATGTTTATATCACGTAGATCATCTCTGTTAATTTTTATTGCAGTTTCATTATCTTTTAAAAGACATTGATTTTTATTTTTATTTTTGGTTTTTGATATTGCACCACACCGCTTGGTTGTTGCTTTGCTGTTAGATAAGTTTCATCATGATATTGTAATGGCTTAGTTGCATATATATAGAGATTTCCCATAACCTGCACAAGATTTATAATTAGTTTCTGTTTTCAACAGTTGGTTCTAATAAGGAATGGAAACCGAAGCCAATCAATTCATCTAATCAGAATTCTGGACCTGTTATTGTATCAGAAGCTCCTCCTGTTTCAGCTGAAGTGACTAGGCAGTTACAGTCCGTGTCAAGTGCCCTTGACACTGAAGAAGCAACTTCAAAACTGCAGAAGAAGCTGGAGGATTTTCATATTCCACAGCGTCAACATGTTATACTTCCAAATCATATCATAGTACCTGATTCTGAGAAGAACAAGTTTTGCTTTGGAAGTTTGGGAGTCAATTTTGGAGTTAATACAATAATCGATGTTAGTGGCCCAGATAGTGAAAAGAGCTCCACACCACTTTCTGAAACATCTCAGGATATTGAAGAAACTGTGGAGGAGCAGCACTCGAGGTTTGTAATGTTCAACTACATGCTTTGAGAATCTAGTTTGTGTAAATGCCTTTTAGAAAAAACACTTCTTTTGAAAAATAATAACTTTTAATGGGGCGTTTGTTTGTCGGTTGAAAATTTCATTCCTGGGAGTAACCTTTCCTGGGAAATAATAATGGGCATCTTGTTCCTGGGTATTTTTGAAAAATTGTGTTTGGTAAATAATTCTCAGATTCATGGGAATTGTTTGTGATAGTGGGTATATGGGTAGTTATTTCAATTTTATTACTATTTACATGGGAATCTTTTATTCCCAGCCACTTCCTTTGGGAATAAAATCATGGGTAAGTGGAAGTTATTTCTTTCCTAGGAATTCTTTATTCCCGGGAGTTATTTTTTTAACTTTGTAACACACATAGGAATCTATAATTCCAACCTCCACGTTCCTGGGAATAATTTTTTAAACCAGAAAACAAACACCCCCTAAGAATATTGTTACAATTTGAAGTCACAAACATTTATACATATAATTCTAATCAAAATTCAAATTTCATAACAAAAATATTGTTTATAATTTACACGTGTTAGCGCAATAAAAAAATTTATTTTCTTTATAATTGTTCTTATCTCAAACTAGCTTGCACATTCATTTTTTTAAGTTTTAAATATACTTATTATCGCATTCAACATTTTAAATAAATAAATAAGGAAAAACATTTTAATAGAAAATTATTGTGATTATATTATTTATTTGGTTTTCTCGTATCATATTTTCTCCTATTATTACGACTTTCTGAATATTACTACAAGCATGGAGTAGTAAATTTAACTGTTTGTTGACGTGTGTCGTAGAAAAAACCATATTTCTTTCCTTTATTTTTGCTCATAAAATACGGTTACATATTCCTTAAAAAAATACAAAGACGGTTACATAGGTGGTTATATTTATCCTATCTACATCAGATCACTATCAAGTTGAAAAAGATATCGGCGTACATCAAACCCAAACATATGATCATAGTCTCAAAAAATCATGGAGTACATCATTGATACTAAAATTATTCTTGTTACATGTACATAGTTTGACTAAAAAGGTTAAGCCAAATCATGGGGAATAAGCTGTATCAAAAAAAAACTTAGGGAATAAGCATATAACATCTCATACAACTATACTAGTAGTTCGTTTAATAGGTCTTCATAGCTAATTAAGATACATTGGGGTGGTATCACCAACAGGTCTAACCCAAGCCGTTGTCCAAAGATGTTGATAGAGTTGCGTCGGTGGATTTTTTCAAAACGTTGAACATGTAAATCTTGCAGGTTTCAAGACTCTTATTGCTTCTCTTCTTGTTGTCGATTGAGGATGCATCCTTTGGAAACTTTTTCTCTGCCTTAGGATTCTCCATTGGTGCTGTGGCTTTCTTCTCCGCAGGTTCTTGTTGTCGATTGAGGATGCATCCTTTGGAAACTTTTTCCCTGCCTTAGGATTCTCCATTGGTGCTGTGGCTTTCTTCTCCGCAGGTTTGTACACGACTTTGACAATGGATGAAGGCATGGATGAGACGAAAGTTCAAGAGTTTTAATGCAAATAGTGAGAATGAGAAAAAAGAGAATAGAACGTGATGTGGAAGTGGTAATGGGGAATGGTTTATATAGGAAGACTAGTGGGAGATGATTGGTTGGGTTTTAGAATGAGTGGATCGATGACATTAATATCTATCTTTTTTATACATGTGCCCTAGCGGATTGATGACGTGGACTAATTTCTTTTAAGTTTTGGCAGTTTTGTTTTTTCACTTGGTTTTGTTTTTAGGTTGCTTATATTTAGGAAGAGGATTAGGGCCTTAGGAGTCCTTAGTTAGGACCTATTTGATGCACATCATGGGAGAGTATATGTTTTGTATATGAAATTTTACGTATACGATGATGCACATATTGTATATCTCTTTTCAAAATCATTTTTGACAAAAGAAAATTGTTTCTCTTCAGGGTGTTGGAATTCTACCAAATATGTTTGTTGAAGATTTTAATGATCAAATCGGTTGTCATGCAACATTGGTGGATCCAAACAACAATGAATTTGAGGTGCTGGTGAAGAGGTTCAATGGTAGTGTTTTTTTTTTTATCAAAAGGATGGTTGGTAATACGGATAAATATATTATATGATATACTTGTGATAACAAACAAGTAACATCATTTTATAATATTCCTCAAAAAGAATAATCATTTTATAATATTATATTTTTGTCACACTTTGTACGACATAATAAGATATACTCCCTCCGTCCCAAATTATAAGTAAAAAAAACTCATTTTCTTTATCCTAAATTATAAGCAAAAAAGACCAACTTTTATCATATTTAATTATGTTTTTTCAAAGAATTATCTTTTTCCAAAGGTTTGAAAAATTAAATGCAAAGTGCATTCAATTTGCTTTCTTTTTCATTTTCTCTATAATCAACTACCAATGAAATTTGTTTTTACATCTTTCTATAAAACTTATTTCAAAGATAACACAAAAAACTATGTTACAAACTACTATGTTTTAGTTTTCTTAATAAGTGTGTTTTTTTCTTCTTGCTTATAATATGGGACGGAGGGAGTATATCATATTTAAATGACAAATTTATCCCTAGTAAAACTATTGCAATTTTTTCCAATTTATTTTGTAATATTTTAAAATTTTATAAATTAACACTACTAAATAATTACATAAATAAATAAAATTTATCAATAATTATTTAAATGAAAAATTTACCCTTATGAAACATTTACGATTATATATAATTTTACATGATAATAAATACATAATTAAATAATTTTTCATAATTTACAACAAATAGATTTTGTCATAAAAAACTAACACTACTAAATAAATAATTTTAGTTTTGTTTAAAAAATGAGTAACTAAATAATCATATTATAAATGCTTTTTTTTAAGGGAATCATATTATATATGTTAGAAAATCTAAAATAGATGTGATATATATTATATGAAAAGTACAAATCTACCCTTACAAGAAAACTATATTTAATTTTTTATACAATTTAAAATTAATATTTATATTCTTGTAATCTTAATAAATTTTATAAAATAGTCTAATTTTGATGGCTTTCAATTTTTAAATTATATCAATTACACACTTTCCCTTGTGAAAAAATCATACATTTTTTTTAAAAATTAACGGTTAATAATTAAATTTAATAATCAAACTAAATTTACATTTTTTCAAATTTATTTATTTTAAATTTATTTTAAAGGGGTAAATTTGCACATTATTTTCTTATCATATCCTCATAATTAGGATAGGAATTATAACTAGTGAGACATTATATTATAAGTTTCAAGATTATCTTATTATATCTTGATGTGACATCAAATATTAGATTGAAACATGATATGATATAGTTGTCCTATCTCGTTTTTTATCCTCTAATGAACCTTGAGGTGGATTCTAACATAGAACATCATTCCATGGGATTCATAATGGTTCAAGAAATTAGCAGCAAGTTGACTACGTATCTTTATTTTGCTAACTAGCCTGCAATGTAACTACAAACTATATCTAAATCAATGAAGAGGATTTTTTTAATATTGCAAATCATGATAATCAACCCCTCCATGTGGGAGTGAATAGGCAAATTGGACTTCAAAATTGTACGTATAAATCAAAATAGTCCCTATTTTTGTAAATTAGCAAATACTTTCCTGAAATTTTAAAATGTAAGTCAAAATAATCTTTTTATAAACTTTCATCATTGGAGACTATGACTTGACACATTAACTGAATAAGCAAGCCCTCCATGTCGATTCCACGTCAATACTAGCACACCAGAGACTATTTTGCCCACGAAATTTAGATATGTAATTAGTCCATATTACAATTAACGAAAATTTGGTCCCTGAAAAGACCTTAATTTTTATAAACAAATTAGTCTCTAGTGCTCTAACATTGATGTGGGATTAATGTGCAATGTGACACGTCTAGTTAATGTGTCACATCATAGCCTTCAACGGCGTGAGTTGATAAAGATATCCGATTGAATGGCAATACACAAAAATGAGGAACTATTTGACCCCTGCTTATAATTTTGATGACCAATTTGCCTATTTACTCACCATGTGGTAAGGCCCATATCCAAGAGATGGTTTTGTTTCACATTCAGTTCACCATTCTCGTTTTCCTCTTCCTCAGTAACTTGCCAATTATAACGAAGCAGAATTTTAGACTTTTCCTCTTCCTCAGCAACATACCAATTATAAGGAAGCTGAACTTCAGGCCTCCTACTGCTGCTACTTTCATATACATGATTCAAGTGAAGATAGTTTGGTAGTTGAACATCATTTGTCCCTAACTTGAATGAACTAGAGATCTCGTGCTCGAATACCATGCGTAATCCCCATGTTTTCAACTCAACATCTGGGTGAGCTTTAAATGTGATTTGTGCTCCTGTTGTTACAAAATGGCAGTGGGGCCTAGAGATATAGATTAGCCAGATATGTTGCGTATTTGAGCCATCAACCTTGTTCAGATCTAACCGAAGCGGCATATCAAAGGTTTCTTCCGATTGTTCACTTTCAAAAGAAAGATAGAGAGGATATGGCAACTGTGATGACAACGAATAGTGTGAAGAACCAGATGTTGCTGGACGACAGTTTTCCACAAATGCCACACAAAAGGCAAAGCCAAGCCAATTTTCAAACTCATTATAGTCTGCTATCCTTACTCTTGAATTTTTCATAAATTGATGATCAAACCAAGATGGAAATCCGTACCCGGGAACAACAATGTCAAAGCCACACCGGAAATGACAAGGTTTCTAGCACCAGAGGAAAAAAAATAACACATATATCAGAACAAGAGAGAAAGACGGCAGGGGAGGGAAGCAATGTGAAGTGTGTACCTCGATTAATTTTATCAGCCACGAAAGTGCTAAGTTATGACCTCCTTCTTGGATCTCTATGAGTGGAGAGTTGAAAATATATAATCCTGACCTATGATTATGAGATCCGGATACTAGTTTAAAATACTTTCCCCCAGATGAAGAAGTAGCACACAATTGGAGCTCAGGCAAAGATTGAAGCCTGCTGCAATGTGCCAAGTTTAAATATGCTAGACTGGAAAGCTTCCCCATTGAAGGCGGTAGGGAAACAAAGTTGTTTCCTTCAAGATTTAGCCTTTCTAAATGCCTCAATTCTCCAATAGCATCAGGGACTGCACTTAGATTGCAAAAGCTTAGGTCCAAAAAAATCAAAGAATTCAGATAGTAAGAAGATATGAGTTCATCAACATTTTCTGTAGACGTGACTATAAAGTCAATTCTTTCCTCAGACAATGACATATTTGTCAGCAAGGGTGTATTCTTTAGTTTTAAGCAGCCACATAAATCTATAGTTACAAGAGAATGCATAGAATTAATGCTTTGGGGTATACTGACAAGATTCGTGCAGTCTCTTAAACTCAAGAATTTAAGTTGCATAATATCCCCAATAGAATGATCAATCGTTGATAAACTCGCACATTGATCCATATCGAGATACTCAAGATTTGAGACCCCAGTAAAACAAGGTATGGTTTCAAGTTTTGTGCAGCCAGAGAGGTGTAGAATTTTGAGAGAATATAAGTTAGAAGCAGTGTCATCATCAAGAACCAACTTGACCAAACTACTGCAGCCTTCAAAACTCAGAAAAGCAAGTTTTTCCATAAGTCCAATGGACAGATGGACATTCGATAGGTTTATGCATCCTGTAAAATCTAGCCGTTCAAGTCTTCGGCTTCCAGCAAAATTTGGAGTCTCCGCAAGATAATTTGAGTTGCTCAGGTCCACCCTTTTTAAACAAGGGAGATCCTGAAGACAGAATGAGCAGCCAACGGTTACATGTTGTATTAAAACTTGAATATCATCAATTAACTTCGATGTGCTTTCTTAAATTTTTATAAAGAATTTATGCTTCATTTCTTCACTTGATGTGTATATATGAGTTCAATAAATAGAAATCAAATAATTGTAATAACAATAAAAGTGAACTATTTGTTAATCGTGTCATATATAGAAATGTACACAGAGCTCCCTGTTTGAATAAAAAGCATATCGACTAACTGAAAATTTGTTAACGAAATATCTCACTGAGATATGTCATTGTTATTTGGTAACTGGTGAGCTAACTAGGCAAGTGAAGACCCTTACAAAAAATTTCAAATCAACATAGGCAAATAAAATTTATTGAAAATAGTTCAATTTTAATTCGCTTTTAGTATACAGTTTTTTCAATTGTAACTTAACCATGCATTGAAACAAAATTGAAGAGTGTAGCCATGATAATTCGCTCAAAAGTAAAACAATTTAATAACTTGTCAATACATAATTGAGACTAAAAAGGGAGAATGAAAGACATCATTACAATACCTTGTGTTTGTCCCATAGTCGTTGGATGCTGCTACAAGGCATATTCAATTCAACAAGACAATAAGGCTCAAAATTTAACGGCAAAGAAGCAAAAGGGTAACCATACCACAAAAGATACTGCAAACTGTTAGAAAGGAAGTTGAGACTTCCTGAAAAATTTGTATGATATAATATAAGAATTTTAAGTCCCTTCATTATTGACAATCCTTCAGCCCTCAACCAAGGAAATTCAGAGATATGCTCTTTTTTCTCTAGAATTATGGCATTGACATTGTTTGTTCCCAATAAGGTGGAAACAATCTTGTGGGTCCTTATTACTTTTAAAGAAATTCAGTAGCCTTTCTAATTCTTCTACTCGAGGTTGTATCCCAATAAGGTCATCAGCCAACCCTTAGAATTTATGACCCAATATTTTTATTACCACCTGAACAATATCTTTAATCTCTCGAAACTCTGGCCTGAAAGAGAGGAGGAAATAAACTCTAAAATTATTTCCAAAGAAAACAGGCGGAAAGTTAAGTTAGGATGAATATAATAGCAATTAATTTAGATATGCTGACACATGTAAACAGATTTGAAGAAATAATATTTTGATAAATGAGAAAAAAATTTCTATTGATAAAATAACAAACTTGATTTGTAAAATAGTTTGCTGCACAAGAAAACTCAATTGAAAATCACAAGTTCACGTTGAGAATGTAAAACAACGAGGAGAATAACAATAACACTTACCTGTTCCTAACATCCCAACCAACTATTTCAGTTAAATTGACCATAGCTCTCGTCCATCTCTCAACCTTACCCGGATAATGTTTGAATTTATTTCTGTGTGAGACAAAGGCATTCTGGTACACACCATTCTGTTTTTGTATATGAGATGGATCAATATCATAAAAAACAGGGAAAACAGTTTGTTGCAAATCGTTACGACTTTCAACAATGATAGCCATTTCTTCCAGACACCATGTTGACTCAGCATATCTTTCTGAGAAGACAACAATAGAAATCCGTGAATTTGTAATTGCTTGTCGAAGTTGCGTTGAAAGGCATTCTCCTTTCTCTAGCCTTTTATCATCCTTGTAGGCAAAAACACCCTTTCTAGTTAGATGAGTATAAAGATGATCAACAAAAGTGTTACCGGTGTCAGCGCCTCTGAAACTGATAAACACATCGTATTTATAGCTATGCATTCCACTGGAATCAATGGAAGAAGGACCTGAAAAAGCTGTACCTCCTTGGCCCGAATTGGAAAATGAAAATCGACCCAACAGAGCCCGAAATGGTTGCAGTAGCAAGGACCTCCATGAGAGCAAAATGCCTGTTGTACATGAAATGAAAATGCATCTCATATCATCAAATCAAATCAAGTAATAATAATAATAATGACAATAAAAGTGAACCTTCAATTTAGTATCTAAATTATCACTCTTTCCTATTTGGTCTCTAAACATTGAAATATAATAAAGGATTTAATGCATATATATTCACTCCCTCTTTCCTATTTCGTCTCTGACCATCGAAATATGATAAAGGATTTAATGCAGATACACAGTTAGTGTAAAAATTCTTAGATTTTGATTAGATGGTATTTCCCTAGGACATGAGCAGAAAGAGAAACCAAGGATATTCAATAAAAAAATTACTCCCTCCATCCTTAATTACAAGATCATTTACAAAAAATTGTTTGTCTCTAACTTAAAAATAAGAGACATGATCGAACAACTTCATTGTACTGTATTTAATTGTAAAACTGTTCCATGGACAGAACAAACTGGGGGGCAAGGGACACGACAAAAATTGAAACTTTTGTCCCTCACTAAACCACAACACAACTTTTTGTCCCACTTACAAGTTGTCTAATGCCAAAATAGCCATTTGTCTCCCAAACATGGTATAAGACAATTGTTCAAGACCATAAAAGTTTGTCCTCTTCTGTCTCATGTTGTACTATGATGGGCAATCCTTACTTTTTAGCAGGTCAAACACACCCTAAGACTATATACAAATATTTAGATGTATTTATTACTCTTTTCAAATATACCCATTGTTACTACTATTAATTTGTTTTTGAATATGAAAAATAACATTTATTTATATACAAACGATAACTTAGTAATATTCGCACATATTTCAAATAAATTTATTGCTCAAACAATTTTTTAATATCCGTGATTTTTGTTACATGTTTAAAGTATTATGAATAATATAAGTAATCTTTAAATAATTTTACCTGAAAAATTGGAGGTTGAATCCATCTTCTCTGAATTCCACCTGAAGAACGGTTCTTCTAACTATTCTGGGAGGATGAACTGTGTTTATGAGAAAGAAAAAAGAAAAAAATAAGCATCCACTGTGTTGGATGAATGAAGAAAAATGAATATAATGCAAAATGCTATTATTGTAAGAAGGTAAGTCAACAATGTGGCTTTCCACATCACATTCATACTTAGCAGTACCTTCTTTTTCCTTGCAAATTCTTCACTCCTTCATCAAAGAAGAGACGAGGAAATTATGATGAAGAAGAAAAAAATGAAAAGTGTGTGATAATCAGTTTGACTTTGGTAAAGTGGATAAGAAGACTTCAGACCGAGTTAAAAAAAAAAAGAGTATTACATGGGTAATACTCATTTTGGCATGTAACGAGTAGATATCAAAATTTTAAAATAATTTCTACACTCCGATAGTTAAAATAGTTTATGACTCTAAAATAATTTTTCAATGCTTACAATAACTTCTTCCATATATGGACAGAAATGACAGTAAGTAACTATTTATAAAACTGATATGAGAATAATTAAGTATTCGAAAGATTAATATAATAATATTAACGAATCATTTTAATGTCAGTAAGTATATCCAAAGATTAATATAACAATATTAAGAAATCATTTTAATGTCAGTAATTATTTTGACTAAAGAAGTGCACAATCAATTACTATTTTAAAATTTCAATACACAAGAAGCTCAAAAAAAGGCGGTTGTCAAACAAGTTTATTTTAATCAAATGAACTTATAAAATGAACTTATAAGTTATAAGTTCAAAAATGGGGTTTGGGGTTTTGCCAAACAAACCCAACAAGTACCCGTAAGAAAAAACAAATACTAAAGGTAGTTTTGCGTTGAAACAATATTTATACTTCTAAAAATTTCAATTCACCACTTTCAAATACACCTTAGTTTTATATGAAAAATGCTAACAAAGCACATGTTAAGGATCCATTTATAGTAATTAAGCACATGTTAAGGATCCATTTATAGTAATTATGTTTTAAAAGTCGTGTATTCTAATTATTAAAAGTACAAAATTACTTATTTTTTTCATTTCAAAATTTTGAGATCTTTGGCATGTAATTTTAAGGCAAAGTTAGCAAGATTTTTGTTTATATTTACTTCTATAATTTATTTTACTCCTTTAGTTAAAATAGAATAAATTATCAATTGTCCTATATTAGTAAAACTCAATACGGGTAACAAAATAAAAGAGAATGTTCTACAAACCATAGAAGCAACATATAAAACAAGCAAAATAACCCAAAAGCAATAAGGTTATTTACCAACAGTATAAGGAATCAAGCCAACAAAGAAAACAAAATTAGCAACCATTAAGTAAAGGTTGAGAATTTATGATCCAATGCTTTTATCACTGTCTGAACAATTTTTTCAATCTCTGCAGTCTGCATATTCTGGCCTAAAAGAAAGATGATAAACAATAACAGGAGAATAATATAATTGGATTATGTATAATTTGATGATCAGCTAGTAAAACTCAACAAAACTTCACTTATTCTTCTAAAGAATGTACAAAAATCTGAGAGAAGAATGTATGACACTTATCTCTTACATCAAATCCAACGCCTTAGCTTTGTTACATTGATAACTCCTGCCTGTTCGTGTTTGAATTTCTCAGTGTGTAAAAAGCTGGATCAACTTCATAAAAATATGGTAAACGGTTGTTTCATTTTTTGTTGCATTCGGCAATAGCAAGAGTTCAAGTAGCCTGCCCGGCAAAAGAATGTCGTTTGAGGTGGACGCTAACATGGAACATCATTTCATGAAATTAGCAGCAAGTTGACTACAGATTTTTGTTCTGGTAACTAGCATGTAACTACAAAAATCAATCGTTGTATATCTTACTTTCCAGTCAAAATTTATGTAGAGGTTACAGAAACATTGACAAATCTTGTGTTGAAAAGGAGATAAACACAATGTAGGTGTCAAATGAGAAGAGAGGGATATATGTACAACTTGGAACATCAAAATATGATTAATCAGTAGGTTTTTTTAATGCAAATCATCATCTATGTATGTGTTATGTCCCATATTTGAGAGATGATTTTGTTTCACATTCAGTTGCCTGATCTCATTTTCCTCTTCTTCCGTAACATGCCAATTATAACGAAGCTTGATTTTAGGTTTTATCTCTACCTCAGTTTCATACCAGTTATAAGGAAGCTGGAGTTCAGGCCTATTGCTGCTGCTACTTTCAAGTACATGATCCAAGCGAAGATAGGGTTGATGACGATCATCAACATCTGTCCCCAACTCGGATGAGCTAGAGATATCATGCTCGAGGACCTTACATAATCCCCATCTTTTAATCTCCAGATAAGGGCGAGCTTTAAATGTGATATGTGCTCCTGTTGTTACAAAATGGCAGTGGGGTCTAGAGATATAGATTAGCCAGAGATGCTCTGAATTTGAGCCATCAACCATGTTCAGGTCAAACCGAAGCGGTATATCGAAAGTTTCTTCCATATGTTCACTTTCAAAAGAAATATAAAGAGGATATGGAAGCTGGGAGGAAAATGAACGAAGTGAAGAACCAGACGTAGTTGAACCACAGTTTTCCACAAATGCCACACAAAAGGCAAAGCCAAGCCAGTTGTCAAACTCACTTGTAAAGTCTGATATCTTTATTATTGAATTTCCCCTAAATTGATGATTAAACCATTCTGGAATTATCTCCCCAGGAACAACAATGTCAAAGCCACACCGGAAATGATGAGGATTCTGGGACCAGAAGAAGAAAATAATACAAATATATCAGTACACAGAGAGAGAGAGAGAGAGAGAGATACACACAAAGGATGGCAATGGAGTGCGCACCTCAATTAATCTATTTAGCCATGAAAGTGCCAAGCTTTGACTTCCTCCTGCGATGTACAAGAAGGGACAGTTGAAAATATATAATCCTGACCTATGATTATGAGATCCAGATAACACTGTAAAATACTTTCCACCATATGAAGAAGTAGCACACAATTGGAGCTTAGGCAAATATTGAAGCCTGCTGCAATGGGCCAAGTTTAAATATGCTAGACTGCAAAGCCTCTCCATTGAAGGTGGTAGGGAAACAAAGTTGTTTCCTTCAAGATTAAGCCTTTCTAAATGCCATAAATCGCCGATAGCATCAGGGACTGTACTTAAATTGCAAAAGCTTAGGTCCAAAAAAATCAAAGACTCCAGATAGTAAGAGTGGTCAACAATTTCTCCAGAGACTAAAAAGAAGTCACTACTTTCTGTGGACACTGATACTTTTCCCAAGGGTAGATTCTCTAGTTTTAAGCAGCCACATAAATCTAGAGTTACAAGAGATGTCATAGAATTAATGCTTTTGGGAATACTAACAAGATTTGTGCAGTCTCTTAAACTCAAGAACTTAAGCTTTGTAAGAATCCCAATAGATTGACCAATCGTTGATAAACTCGAACATTGATCAACATCAAGATACTCAAGATTTGAGACCCCAGTAAAATCAGGCATGGTTTCAAGTTTTGGGCAGCCAGAGAGATGTAGAACTTTGAGAGAATATAAGTTAGATGCATTATCACCATCAAGAACTAGCCTGACCAAACTGCTGCAACCTTCCAAACTCAAGAAAGCGAGTTTTTCCAGAAGTCCAATGGACGGATGGACATACGATAGGTTTATGCATCCGGTAAAATCTAGCCGTTCAAGTCTTCGGCTTCCAGCAAAATTGGGAGTCTCCACAAGATATTTGGAGTTGCTCAGATCCACCCTTTTCAAACAAGGGAGATCCTGTGAAAAACAGAATGAGCAACCAAATCTTAACATGTTGTATTCCAACTTGAATATAATCAATTAACTTTGGCGCACTTTCTTTAATTTTCATATAGAATTTATGCTTCATTTTTTCACATGATGTGTAAATAAGAGTTCAATACATAGAAATCAGATAATTCGAATAACAATAAAAGTGAATTATCATTTTCTCGGCAGTAGTTTGTATTATTCAATCATGTCGTATAGAAATGTACGCAGTGCTACCTGTTTAAATAAAAAATATCTTGACTAACTGAAAATTTGTTCTATAATGCTTGAGATCATTATTATTTAGCTAAAATGAGAAAATGAAAGACATCATTAAAATACCTTGTGACCGTCCCATAGTCGTTGAATACTGCTACAAGGCATATTCAATTCAACAAGACAAAACGGCTCAAAATTTAATGGCAAAGAAGCAAAAGGGTAACCATGCCACAGAAGATACTGCAAGCTGTTGGAAAGAAAAGTGAGACTTCCGGAAAAATTCTTATGAAATAATATAAGAATTTTAAGTCCCCTCATTATTGACAATGCTTCAGCCCTCAACTGAGGATATTCAGAGATATGCTCTTTTTGATCTAGAATTATGGCAATAACATTGTTTGTTCCCTGAAAATATTAAGAATAAACATGTTACAAACGGGGGGATCAAATTAATTGAATAAATTAAAATTATAAAATGGGAAAACAAGTTTTTATTTTTAAATATATCATGTTACCGTTTCTGTCATCATGACAGAGTAGAAATCCTCATCAAGCCACAATCTACTCCACGATCCTGGTTGGAAAGGAAACTGTTGCCGAACAATTTTCTTCCCTAATTCTTGCAACATTTCATGCATAAGAATTTCATGATTTCTAATAGTTATGAGTGACCTATCAATCAAACTTTGAATTCCAATATGAGGGTGCAATCCACAAGCATCTAGAATTCGCTTCACATAATCTTCCTTCTCCCCTTTAAAGAAACAAGCAATATGCAGAAATATTTCTCGGTCCTCTGAATGTAATCCCTCAAAACTTACCTGAAGCACATCCATCACTTTGTTGTCTGGATTATTCCTCAATCTATACAAAGCATCTCTCCATTGATTAGCATTTCGAGTACACAAGAAAGAACCCACTACTCGAACTGCTAACGGAAGACCTTGAGCATACTTTAGTACCTCAGGAGTCAGCTTCAAACATCCGCTAGTGGGATCCTCACTTTTGAAAGCTTTTCTACAGAAAAGTTCGCGAGCATCATTGTTATTCAATAGTGGAACCTCATACACATCATACGACACACATGTATCGTGAGATACCGATAACTGTGCTCCAAACACTCTTAGAATATGCATATCCCTGGTTGTAATGACCATTCTGCTTCCTTGACCAAGCAATTCAGGATTTATAGCCAACTCTTCCACCTGTTCTAATTGATCAACATTGTCAAGAACTACAAGAAACTTTCGGCTGCACAGTCTTTTATGTACAATTCCAGATATTTCAGAAGGGCTGTACGTCTCTAGGTTTTTTTCATCTATGGTTTGCCGAATGATTTGTTTCTTTACAGCCGTAGCACCACCATCTTTATAAATTTTACTTACATTCTCAATAAAACAGCTTGCATCAAACTGATAGGAGACTCTATCATACAAGACGGAAGCAAGAGTTGTCTTCCCGATTCCAGCCATCCCCCAAATACCTATAGCTCGAAAGTCATCATCGTTTGAGTTTAATTTCAGTAGCCTTTCTAATTCTTCTACTCGAGGTTGTATCCCAATAAGGTCATCAGCAAACCCTGAGAATTTATGACCCAGTATTTTTATTACCTCCTGAACAATATCTTTCATCTCTCTAAACTCTGGCCTGAAAGAGAGGAGGAAATAAGCACTAAAATTATTAGCGAAGAAAACAATCAGAAAGTTAGGTTAGGAATTAGGATGAATATAATAAAAATTAATCTATTAATTTATATATGCTGACACATGTAAATAGATTTGAAGAAGTAATATTTTGATCAAATGAGTCAATTACTTGTGCTGACAAACTAAACAAACTTGATTTGTAAAATAGTTTGCTGCACAGGAAAACTCAATTGAACACCAGAAATTTATGTCGAGAATGTAAAAAACCAGAGAATAACAATAACACTTACTTGTTCCTAAGATCCCAACCAACAATTTCAGTTAAATCGACCATAGCTCTCGTCCATCTCACAACCTTATTCGGATCATGTTTGAATTTATTCATGTGTGAAATAAAGGCATTTTGGTACACACCACTCTGTTTTCGTACATGAGATGGATCGATATCATAAAAAACAGGGAAAACAGTTTGTTTGAAGTCTTTACGGCATTCGACAATAGTAGCCATTTCTTCCAAACACCATGTTGACTCGGCATATCTTTTAGAGAAGACAACAATAGAAATCCGTGAATTTGCAATTGCTTGTCGAAGTTGCGGTGAAAGGCATTCTCCTTTCTCAAGCCTTTTATCATCCTTGAAGGTGAAAACTCCCTTTCTAGTTAGATGAGCATAAAGATGATCAACAAAAGTGTTACGGGTGTCAGCGCCTCTGAAACTGATAAACACATCGTATTTATAGTCATGCACTCCACTGGAATCAATGGAAGGACCAGAAAAAGCTGTACCTTGCTGGCCAGAATTGGAAAACGAAAAACGACCCAGCAGAGCCCGAAATGGTTGCAGGAGCAAGGACCTCCATGAGAACAACATGTCTGTTGTATATGAAATGAACATACATCTCATCAAATCAAATAATAATAAAAATGATATCCTAGGTTTGATAGATGGTATTTCCCTAGGACATGAGCAGAAAGAGAAACCTAGGATATTCAATAAAAAAAAAATTTATTACTCCCTCTGTCCTTAATTATAAGATCATTTACAAAAAATTGTTTGTCTCTAACTATAAGGGTACATTTGATTAGCGAAAAAATAAGAGACGTGACTGAACAACTTCGGTTGTAATGTGTTTGATTGTAAAACTGTTCGAGAGACAAAACAAACTAGGGGGCAAGAGACATGACAAAAATTGAAATTTTTGTCCCTCACTGAACCACAACACAACTTTCTGTCCCACTTGCCTTATGCCGAAATAGTCTTTTGTCCCCCAAATATTGTACAAGACAATTGTTCAACACCATAAAAGTTTGTCATGTGTTGTTATGTCTCATGTTGTGTTATTCTGTCTAATACTTACTTTTTAGAAGATCAAACACACATTAAGAATTTAAGACTATATACAAATTTCTAAATGTATTTATTACACTTTTTTTAATATAGTCCTTATTAATGCTATTAATTTTGAGGCTTAATTAATGATGTGGTCCCTAAAGTTATTTGTTGATTACATTTTAGTCTCATAAGTTATTAACGTTATAATTTGGTCCCTTTCAGTTATCTTCCGCCAACCAAATAAATTCTCACTGTCAAAACCGTTAACCCAATGTCTAAGGTGGATACACATTGTAAGTTGTCACGTCACCGTTCGTTCACAAGTGTCTATTTAACGTTTTGGCAAAAGACTGAAAGTGAAGATTTATTTGGCTAACAGATACTAACTTAAGGGACCAAATTGTAACGTTAATAACTTATGGACCAAAATGTAAACAACAAATATCTTAAGGGACCAAATCATTAATTAAGGCTAATTTGTAATACGAAAAATAACATCGAATGTATTTTTCCTCAAAAAAAAAAAGAAAGAATGTATTTATATAGTACAAATGATAAATTGCAACAGTCACGTATTTCAGATAAGAGGATATATTACTCAAACAACTTTTCTAACTATCCGTGATTTTTGCCGTGAATTTTGTTAATGCTATAAAAATGGACTGAGGGAATATTATGAATCATACAAATAGGGAAAATTTAATCTTCAAATAATTTTACCTGAAAATTTGGAGTTTGAATCCATCTTATCTGAATTCCACCTGAAGAACGGTTATTGTAACTATTCTGGGAGGATGAATTGTGTTTATGAGAAAGAAGCATTCACTGTGTTGGATGAATGAAGAAAAATGAATATAATGCAAAATAGAGATTATTATTGTAAGAAGGTAAGTCAACAATGTGGGTTCCACATCACATGCATGATGCATACCTTAGTAGTAGCAGTACCTTCTTTTTCCTTGCAAATTCTCCATTCATTCATCGAAGAAGAGACGAGGAAATTATAATGATGATGAAGAAGAAAAGAATGAAAACGCGTAAGTGTATAATAATCAGTTTCACTTTGGTGTAAAGTGGATAAGGAGACTTCAGAGTTAACAGTGCTAACAAATGTTAAGGCTCTGTTTTGTGTTAAAAATAGAGAATACTGATCGTAAGCTTATTTATAAGCGATAGCGAATCGATTAATCAATCAAATTTTATTTTGAGAGGTAAAATTAACCGGTGTTTTAAAACCCGGACCGACCCAGCCGGTCGAACCGTGAATCGGAGGGTGCAGCGGTTCGGACAGGCTACTGAACCGGATATGCATTTAGCCCGCTGGAATCCGCTGTGTAAGTGAGTGTACTCTGCCATTTTATACAATGAAGATAGATGTTGCGATTTCATTCACATATTCATTATTGTTTTTTTAGCAAACTTGTATTGTATCAAGATACTTTTTCTCCGTCCAGTAGTCTAGTGACCACAAATTCATCTTGAATAAGTTGGGTCTTCGAGATTTGAATTACAACCTCTACAATTTTTTTTTTGAAGGTTTTGAAAGAGTATTAACGAACTTATCAACTTAATTAAATAAGGGTTTTTTTAACTTATGCAACATTGCATAGAATAAGGTGTAATAAATGTCCCACTATTTTCAACATAAACTATTATATTGATTATTTTTTTATTGAAAAATGATAATTTTCTCTATCTTATTAATCATTCTATTTTTTATTTTTTTTATAACTTCATACTACAGAAATAAAGTGTACTGATTGTATTAAATGCATGGAAAAAAATGCAAATGAAACTGCATTTCTAACAAAAAAAAAAAAAAAACTAAATTGGAAAGAAAGTGTTGCAGCACAAAAGAAGAAAATTGTTACATATATTAACGCAGATAACTTCAAGGTTAACAACGTTTTAACCTCCTGTAATATAGGTCATTTTCGGTTTTGCTCTCTTTAAAGTAATTCTTTTGGATTTCGTCCTCGTAATTTTAAAATTTTTGATTTTGGACCTTCATGAATTTTGACTATACAAAATCGAAAATACGACGGAGGTAAACCGAAATTTGCTCAAATTACAAGGGGGTAAACCTAAATTTGCTCAAATTACAAGGGGGTAAACCTAAATTTGCTCAAATTACAAGGTATGAAATTTTCCATGAAGGTCCAAGAATGAAATTCAAAAGAAATATTTTACGGAGGGAAAATCGGAAATGACATATATTACAGGGTGGTAAAATACTATTAACCCTAACTTCAATTTCATAATAATTTCTTTTTGGAGTTCTATATTAGCGCAGAAGAGGAAAATTGTTACATATACTTTCACACAATTTTTCAAATGGAACCATGACCTCTCTTTTTTGTCCAGTTGCTATATCTTTGAAGAAGAAAAAATTAAAGCAGAAGAAGAAAATTGTGTCACAAATGCCATTTCAAATGGATGAGTTTTGTCACCTTATATAGAGAATCATGCTCCAATTTTTTGTTGTTACAAATACCGTTCCATGGATTTTTTTTTTTTAAAAAATAAATGATAAAATGATTAATAAGAAAGAGAAAATTATCATTTTTTAAGAAAAGAATAATCAATATGATAGTTTATGTTGAAAATAGTGGGATATTTATTGCACCTTATCCTATGCAATATTAGAAAAACCCATTAAATAAATATCTTTTACTACTTTTTTTTTGTTTTAACGGCATTTCTTTTATAAAAAACAAGGATCATGTTAACTTGTGTCCTTAGAACACATAATAATGTTTCCATAAAAAGCAAACATTTATTTTGAAAAATTAAATTTCTTTTGTGAATTGATTTGGCACAATTTTCAATATACAATTTTTATCTTTGGTACCTTATCATGTGTCTAAAACATAGGTTAACATTTTTCAAAAAACAATAATTATAATTAGTAAATGATTTTAATAAAATAATAAAAATTCATGATTGTTTAGTCGAGGCTTACAGGTCGAAAAAGGAGAAAAGTGTGGCTATCTACACGATCCGCACAATCCAGGTTGCTCCATTTCCGTAACAACGCATTTTCTTCTTTTATTCCTTTTCCCAAAAAACTCCAATTCCAATTCACCGAAATTCCCTCCTTCATTATTTTCCTCCCGTTACATCAAATCCAATAGTTCAAACAAACTCTTCAACCATGGCTGGATACAGAGCAGACGATGAATACGATTACCTTTTCAAACTAGTTCTAATCGGTGATTCAGGTGTTGGTAAATCCAACTTGCTTTCTAGATTCACTAGAAACGAGTTCAATTTGGAATCTAAATCCACTATTGGTGTTGAATTCGCTACCAAGAGTTTGACTGTTGATGCTAAAGTCATTAAGGCTCAGATTTGGGATACTGCTGGTCAAGAAAGGTCCATTTTTTCTCCCCCTTTTCAACTTTTTCATCAGTTTCATTTTTTTTTTATTTATTTATTTTGATTTGTTCTTATTTCTCGGTTGATTGTTTTTATTTTGATAGAAAAAATGTTAGTAAGTTAGTTGATATGTTGTAGTAGTTTTTAGGGTTCGTATATTAGAGCTCATTATTAAAGCTCGTTTCGTGTCCTGATTGATTGTTTAAATTTTGATACGCTGTCAAAAGGTCGCAATAATTGGACTTTAGAAGTAATTATGATTAAAGTCAAACATTTTTGTTTAGTTGACGGTAACGAGTGATTAGTATAATTTTGCTTTTACGCTGATAGTGTAGAATTCGGGTTCCCTGCAGTAGTATAAGATTCATGTATTCAAGTGTTTTCGGTAGCCGTCCGATTAGGTCCAAAAATGCAGATTTAAATTTAAATTTTACTCCCAATCTTTATCGAACGACTTCTGATGTCTTGAATCCGTGAATGCGAGAAATCCTGACTGCAGGGAAGCCGGATCCGACAGTTTATATGAATTAAATCCTTAAATTTATTGATCACATTATATAATGTTATTTCAAAATTATTAAGTGTTTTGCTATCTCATGAATTTGTTATTCCAAAGTTTTCCATAGACTTTTTTTTTTTTGACAAAGTTTTCCATAGACTTGACATTGGGAATACGTTTTCGCAATTATGACCAAGATGTGTACACATGATAATTTATTGGTGTTTAAATCACTTTCAAGCGGTGTTGTCAAATAGTGGCTATAGTGGCACTATGGTGGTATAGTATAGGGAATTTGAAAAAGTTACTCTTATTCTGAGATATGCTATTGAGTACAAAGTGTTGCTAGAGCACTAGAGTTGCGGAATCTGAGCAAAGTGTTAATTTTCGTGATCTGAAATTGACTACAACACCGCTTTCAAAAGTTTCAACCTTCAAGTACTCCCCTCATTTGGTTGAAACTTTTTTATATTTTGTCTCATGTAAATATTTTGGGACTGTGTCAAAAGGCTGAAAATAAGTAATTTTGGGCAGTTTAAAAATTATGCTAAAGAGAAGAAAGTCAAAGTACTCTAAAGCCAAAAACACTATTTAGGAATTTCGTTGTATTGGGTTCTTATTAGGGATAGGATTCTTGGTTATTTCCCAACAGTTGATAATAATCCATGCTTATTTCAAGCTACCAGTTATATTATATCCTTTTTTAGGAAATCTTTGACCAAGGAATATCAGCTTTATTCCCTTGGCTATTACCCTTGATCCTTAAAATCCATAGATGACATAATTTTTTTTTTTTTTTTTGAGAAACAAATGAAATATATTTGTTGACTTGCTTTATGACCTTGGTCAATGTACATATACGACTTATTTATAAACTGTGTTGGTGACATTGAAGTGCTTTGTTTCTGTACCTTCTTTTCTGCATATAAGTATTTTGAGTTTAACTATTGGAAAGTCATGATTCTCCTTTTAATAAATTAGTAATTCTAATGCTTAATAAGTTGTTAATTATGTACAAGTTACAACAACCCAACTGGCCCTGAATATACATGATACATCCCTCTTTGCAAATCTTATCTTTATTAATCCATGTAATGTAACCATGGTAGTCAAAATTCTGTTTTTGATAGTAAAAACACATGATTCAATGTTTATACTTACCTCAGTGATTTAGAGTACACACGCAATCGGGTTTTTGGGAAATTGGGTGGAATCCCACTGGTTAATTGCAAATTCGTATGATCTGCGATTTCTGGGTGGCCGTTGCGGGTCCATCTAAAAAATAGGGTTTTTAGGGGTTGAAACATGCGCCTCTTCATTTTGTTGACAAAGCCTCTAATTTTATTCATTTTGTTGACAAAGCCTCTATTTTTATTTATCTACAAAAAAGTCTCTATTTTTATTTATCTTCAAAAAAGCCTCTATTTTTATTTTATTTTAAAACACAAGCAACTCATGCCCGACCTTTTCTCTGCTTGTGCGTCAACCTTTCTCTCTGCTTCTGCCTCATCTGTCTCTCTTGCGTGTCACTCCCTGTTTCTGTTCTGTAGGATTAGATTTTCGTGGTGTTTTTTTACTCCCTCTATTTTTATTTATCTACAAAAAAGCCTCTATTTTTATTTATCTACAAAACAAGCCTCTATTTTTATTTTAAAACACAAGCAACTCATGCACAACCTTTTCTCTGCTTGTGCCTTAACCTTTCTCTCTGCTTCTGCCTCATCTGTCTATCTTGCGTGTCACTCCCTGTTTCTGTTCTGTAGGATTAGATTTTCTTAATGTTTTTTTTACTAGTTTTGGTTGTTTTGCTTGAGATTATGAAGTTGAATTATTATTTTGTATGACTTTATTTATTGAAATACTTATGCTTATAACTTTTAATTTATTTATACAAGTACTTTAGTCTTGAAGTATGATTTAAAGTTTTCTTCATCTTGTAATATTTTATATGCATATGCATGAAGTTATATGAATATGAGTTTTATGAATTTTGTATAATCTTACCATTTGTGTTACGATTTTACGTTTTACAAATATACTTCTCCTTTCCGATTCTGTGTAAAATCTCGATATTAACTACCTTGCATGTAATCTTAGGTGAACTCAGGCGAAATAATTATATTGCATAGTGCTTATATAGTTGGCATACTGCTGATTACTTGTTTATTGTGTATTCTTCTACACTAGATATCTACACTTCCCACCTCTGCAGCACCGACACTTGTGATCGAATGCGTATATAATGTCCGACATGTGTCGGTGTCTGACAAAAACACGAAACCGTCACATGTGATTACATTCCATTAATTCATTTTCTTAAAGTACGACCGATATCGATGTGTTAGTGTCAATGTCTTGTCAAATGTTCATGTGTTTGTAAGTGTTTCACAGCTTTCCATATATATAAAGGATAGAGGTAGGTATGGAGCTGCTAAACCTAGTTGCAATGAATTGCACTAATTATTAGGAGTTTATAGCTTGAATTCCCCCTCCTGTTCTTCTGGTAACTATCACTTAATAATAGAAATCTTAGAAGAAGATAGTTTCCCGGCCAAATGGGTCTGTTATATAGTTGGTCTAGGAATAGGAAATTTTATTGAAGAACCGTAGTTCCAATCCTTACCCAATGTGGGTGGGTGCAAAGGTAGTCAAAAACGAGTCCCGGGTCGTAGGATCGTCCGATCCTACGTGCTTTCCCCACCCAAACGAGCTTCGATCTTGCTCTGGTTCGTTTTTGTTGGATTTCATGGGCAGATCGAGGTTTTTTTTGCCAGAATCGTATAAAAAACGAGATCTGGACAGAGTAGTAGAATCGGAAGGAGAAAAAGGAGGAGGAATGAAGATGAAACCAAGGATTTTCGTCGCTGTTAATTTCAGATCTGAATCTCTCATGTTTTGTTTTCTCTGCTGTTGTTGCAGCGCTCCATGGTAGAAGATGAAGACTAGGTCAAATAAAGTTAAAGTTGTAGAAGACTTATCTGTTGTGTGGGGCCTAATACTAAATATCTTCCTTTTCCTTTTATAAAACACTATACACCTTTAACCAAACACGTGACCTTCCTTCTTCAGAATGCACAGGAACATGTTTTATAAATTATAAATAATAATACCTTGCCTTTTATTCAAAAAATATACTTTACCTTTTATTTTAAAAAAATGTGGTACTACTAGTAGATAATGGTATCAAAACATGATTAAATACTATTAATTAACTTAGTTTAATGTTGTGATTTATAAGTTATTTTGTTCATGTATTATAATTTTTATGTTTTTGTGTGTGCATGTATATGCGAAGTTACAATTTTACCCTTGAGTGGGTTCTTACGAACTGTGTTACGTTCCCCGACTTTACGTCCCTTTACCAGCCGATCGAACCTACGTAAGAACTCGTTCCTGACTACATCAACCCCTTAGAATGTAACAACAGACATTTAGACTCCTTATGTACTAGCACTACAGTTCGCCCACCCCAAACTACTTTAGAGGCCATTGACCTTTTCATCCCCCTTACCTCTCCCTTTATATATCAATTATCAACACCCCCCTCCCAAAAGAGTCCTTGTCCTCAAGGTGGAGATAAAGGCGCCTTTAACACTAGAAGTAGTATCCCGGTTGGTTTCACAATCAAGGAAGTTAGGCCGGTGGGCCAATAATTTTTAAGTACCTGTACGGTTCTGTCTAGTACTGAGATGTACTCTGGTTGGACCTGCAACTTGTATTCATTTGATAGCATGGGGCTGCTGCTTAGCTGCCATTTTCTTCAGCAAGGAGACAAGAAAGACGGGTGAACTTTGCCATTGTAATGCAATTCGAATCTGGCTGCAACTTTGCCGATCCTTTCCAACACCTTGTAAGGTCTATAAAAATCTGGGCTGGGTGTCTATTAGGCTTTTTGATCAAGAAATGCAATTATATGGGTACAAATTAAAAAAACCCTATACCCAATCTGAGACTCGAATCCCCTTTGATACTTGTTAGCTCAAGCTCGTTGCTGATCCTGAGCAAATTGTTTCTCAAATTCTACCAGAAACATATATCTTTCTTCCCGTCTTTGCCCCCAAGATTCTCCCATACTACTGGAAGTTCTGGTTTTTACAATTCTAGCTGTAATTTGTATCATGACCTTTTCTACCTTTTAGATTTTTATCTTGTTGTTGGCATACATGCACATGCACCCATCAAGAGCTGAACTTGTATCAAAAGAATTTATGTCCTAAGTAATAAATAACATCATATTCATTTGGGCGAACAACTACACGATTTGCTCTGAATATACATTTGCATTTTGCAAACCTTATCCAGTTATCCTTCCTAATCTATGTAATCCTGATGAACTTATGTTTATTATCTAGATGGCAGTGTTGTAAAATAGCGGCGCTATAGCGCTATGGAATTTTAGCAAACTGCTATTGTTTCGCGATATGCGATTTATTTCAAAGTGTTGTCAAATAGCAACTGTATCACTATAGCATAGTCAAAATGAACAAACCACCATTTTTCGCAATTCACGTTTGACAAACCTTCTAGGTGGTCTGTAAGGTGTTCATATGGCATAAAGTAGTAGGATGCAGGATGCAGCCGATTACTTGTTTCACATGTATTGTCCATTAATTTGTATCTACCTGTAATTGTATCCAAAATAACTTATCTCCATGATACACTAACTAGTTATAATGTGTGACTATGATAGGATATAGAAACAGTCATGTAGTTGAGCCAGTTAGTTAAATGGCAGGGAATGATTTGTATAAATTGGGGGAATTCAGAATAGAGATAGGTACTCTTTAATATCTGAATAGAAACAATTATATTATTCGAATAGAAACAATCAGAATAGAGATAGGTACTCTACAACAGTGCCGGTGCTATATTCACTAAATGTCTTCTATAATCAATGGACCCCCTCTATCCTTGCATCCTCCTATTTATACAAAATAATGCTTTAACTAACCAACTGCTCTAACTACTCCAATCCCTTTTATTCTATAATATCCTAACAGACTATTACTTAAAATATAGAATTAAGGAAAAGCCAAAACAGGTATAGCTAGCTTGTCCTATGTATCTGATGATGATATTCTATCACATCTACTCAATGATAGACTTTCACAGAAAGCTTGTTTCAAGCAAAACATATTCTGTGGTAGTCGTTCTAGTTTCGAAGCAGCCTAGTCTATCTTGTTAGTTATTACTTATTAGAATTACTCAAAAATTTTGTAATTGATTTTATTGGAAGAAATTGAGTTTGTCAGGGGATTTTTGTTGCGAAGTACTGGAAAGAAATTAGTTATCCCGTTACAAATGGATGGAGAAATTATTTTTATTTCTGTGCCAGCTACTCACTGGAACTGTGTTTCTGTAATAGGTACCGTGCCATCACTAGTGCTTACTACCGAGGAGCCGTCGGTGCTTTACTTGTCTATGATGTCACACGGCGTGCTACATTTGAGAACGCTGCCAGGTGGTTGAAAGAGTTGAGAGATCACACAGACCCCAACATTGTGGTCATGCTTATTGGAAATAAGTCTGATCTCCGACACCTTGTTGCTGTCCCAACAGAAGATGGAAAGTCTTTTGCAGAGAGGGAGTCCCTCTACTTCATGGAGACTTCTGCTTTGGAAGCAACCAATGTAGAAAATGCATTCACTGAGGTTCTTTCTCAGATATACCGCATAGTGAGCAAAAAAGCAGTTGAAGCGGGCGAAGGTGGCAGTTCCTCATCAGTCCCGTCCGTAGGACAGACAATAAACGTGAAAGAGGATTCTTCGGTTTTGAAGAGATTTGGATGCTGCTCGAACTAGGTGCTTCATGTATGTCAGTTGGTTCGATAGCCTGTGTCATCTTGTAAATGTCTGCACTCGAACTGGGATTTCAACTTGTAGCATAAGGCTAGTCTTACATATGGTTTTGGATAATGTTTAAAGCATCATTTGCAGGATTTGTTTTTCTTATAGCGGTATTTTTAAAGTTGTACTTAAACAAATAGGACTACCCAAATTCATACAGGTCAAGTTTTATTTGCAGGATTTTGATATTTGCTATGCTCCAGTAATGGTGCAGCAAATAACAGTTTGAATGTCATTGTTTAGAATCAAAGATTTGAAACCCTTATGTTTAGTTTTGTTATATTGTTAAGACTATATACATGTTCTGATTATCTTGATTAAGTTATTTTTGAAAAGGAAAAAAAGCCTTGGTCGAGGTACTGGAATCAATAAATCATTGGCTTAGCTAACAGATTATTTATCGAACTGTATACAACAACAACAACTAAGTATCCCACTAAGTGGGGTCGGCTACATGGATCAAATGACGCCATAGTGTTCTATCATAAACCAAATTTATCGAACTGTATGAAATTAATAAAATAATGTATAAATGTTTATATAGATAAACTTTGCTTAAAATTATTGGCATTTACACAAGTTTGTTTGGGCCACAAGTAAAAGCCAAGTTTTAAATATTATTAGATTTATCTGTTTTTTTATTTTATTTATGACAGTGGGCTCTATTTAATATATCCAAAAACACTTGGAAGGATAATCCTAAGGTAAACAAATGGATTAATATTTATTCAATAAAAACAAATTATATAAAAGCAATTTGTTAATTCCATCTAAGCATTGTATAAACCTGTTCCTATGAGTTGTCTCGAGTAGCTTATCAAAATAAATTGAAAACAACTTATAGTCATAGATATATGCTAGTTTATTTTTTTTCGTTTACTTGTTTTAATATACTTTTAAAAGTATTTATGCTATAAGATAAATTTAAATAAGCTCTTACAAATGTATTCCTTTTTTTTTACCTTCAAAAATAAATGTATTTATTTTTTCTAAAAAAAAAAAAATACATTTATTTTTTGAAGGTAAAAAAAAAAAGAATACATTTGTAAGAGCTTATTTAAAAAATAAACCAAATGTATTCGTTTTGCTTTGTTTGCTGAAAAGTATCGGATGATGGATAAATTAACAGATAGGGGATATAGTATCTAATAATAGCGTATAAGAATAAGTTAATAAATTGAATTTAGAGTGTTTAGTAAAATTAATTGTGAACTACTATAAACTATGAAAAGCTATCTCTTTGTTTCACTAAAACTTACATTCTTCTTGGTTATTTATCTGTGCTACCGTGCATTTGTTATTCTTTTTGTTTTTTTCTTTTCTTTTCAAGTAGTATGATGACTATAATTCATCATTTTTAAAATGAATAAGTGGAGTGCTAGGGTTTGAACCCGACCCTGCATATAATAATGCATGTTTCTATAAACTGAGTTATGCTCGCTGACTTTACAGTTTTTGCTTTATCATCTACCATATGGTATTATCCACTTGATTTTGAATGAAATTGCACAATCCCTATTATAATCCAACTTACTACTAATATTAAATTGAAATTCTATTATTAGATCCTTGTTTGTTGCTGGAGAAAAAGAATCTCAAAACAATAATAGTAGACTTTCAGTTAATGCGATGCATGTGAGGATTCAAATGTATTAATGTAAAAAACAAGAAAACTATTGGATTGATCATCATACAGAACTGTAGCCTGCTAATAATTAATTATTTATTCAAATGTACAAAGCAAGATTATTATTAAAAAATTAAACCATGATCTGTAACATAAACTTATTCAATTCTATCTTTCTAATAATTAAATTCAACCTTTTTTAATACCGCACGATTTTCAGGCCGTGAATATTATAATCACAGTGCAAAGCTAGACACAAAGGAAAAAGTCGAATTGACCTAGCTCAACTGATAATGCTGATATTTTCGCATGATATTTATGTTATCCTGTAATGCCACTATACTGAAACACACTTGTAATATTTCGCTGTCGGAAAACCGTTGAACACTCTGGCAACTCTCCGAGATCGGCAAACAACGACTCATCCTCCTCTCGCATCGTCAACGTCACATCCTCTACTCCACCACATATCGGACTTACGAGTACTCCGGTGGATACAATATCATCAAACCATCCAAACACGGCGTGGTGGTCACCGGTGAGGTCAAAGTCAGGATGAGTGACGAAAACGGGCTGTTCTTCCAGCTGGGGAGTGGTGGCCGGAGACTCGCCGGGAGAAGGAGTGTCGACGGCAGCCGTGACGGTGGTGGTGGCGGTGGTGGTGGATGAATGATGAGATTTTGGGAGAGGGAGGGAGTGGTTGTGTTCATGGGCGTAGGTTACGAGGAGGTTTGTGGGGTCCACACGGCTTCTTTCGACTTGTTTTCTTGCGGGACAACCTTTTGAACTACTACATCGGTAGTATCCCCTGCATTATCAGATTCAAATTCGTTAATTAAATGATTAATTAATTTAAAATTGTACATTATGAGGAGAAAATTTAAATTGAAATTGTTTAAAAAATGTTAGTGATGTTGATTGGGATGATAATCCAAAACAAGAAGGGAAAGTGACACATCTGTGGATCATGCCACATCTTAAGCGCGTACATCACCATATACTTGATATTTATGTTTTTGTTTTTAGCTTTGTTTTATCTTAACTTTTTAAGACAAAAAAATAATATTTAAAGACAAAACAAATGTTAATATCATCAGTTTTTTTTTTGTCAAGAATATCATTGGCTTTTATGTCACACAAAAATATCGAATTCTTGATATCATTATCTAAGCATCTCAATTTGTCGTTGTGAACTTAACTCAGCTGGTATGAACAATGCATAATATATGTAAGGTCTGACGTTCGAACCCCGACCACAAAAAAAAATCTCAATTTTATGAAGGATATAACAAGGTAAAACCACAATAACATATGATTGGAGATTTACATTATAAATTTTTAAAAGTTAACGTTATTATAAAATTCCAAGAAATATGTACTAAAACAAAAAAATAAATCCAAGCAGTATTAACATTTCGTACCAATGCTTCACATATTATTTTTTAATATAAGAAACAATTTATTGAAAGAGACTAATTTTTAGCACATTCTGCTGCCTGTGGTTAAAAGAAACCATGGGTAATTATTTTTTTAACATCAAAAGTGGATGCAAAATATGGTGTCCTTTATTTGTTTTATGTATATCAAACTTTGTTGTATATAAGATTAAAAAAAAAAGAGTAGATGAGAGATAAATAATTTGATGTCTCAAACTTTGTTTTTAAGTAACACAATCCGTCAACAATAAAAGATAAATAATTTTTCTATGCATTTGCCACAGTTGGCATGACTAAAAAATTTGATTTTCTAAAAGACCAAAGTTTTAGAATAAAATTGAAGCTTAAAAATTAAAGATTAGGAAATTTGAGAAATTCGTCGGAGATACACTAATTTTATCATTAAAGATCCAATTTGATTATTTACAATTTTCTCACAATCTAATTTAGTATTTAACAAAAATATCAAAGATTAATTTTTATCACAAATTAAATTGAGCCACGAATAAATTTTAAAGGCCAAAATATATCTTAATTTTTTTAGACATCTTTATTCCTATTTATGTTTAGGTGCAAACTTGTCATAACTTGCTTATCCAAAACAAAGTTGTCATAACTTGATTGATTAATTATGCAAGTTAGCACAAGTACATATATGTTTTTTATTTTGAACAAAATACAAGTACTTACATGTAGGGTAGTCCCTCAAAAAGAAAAAATAAATACTTACATGCAGTAGCTGCATTGGTAAAAACAAATGTTGCACAAAAGACATACATGCACATCTCATAGGCCCTTGCTCGGGCCACATCATATGTACAATCCATAAAACATAGATATATATGAACACGTATTCTAAAATCACACGTTAAAGAACTTATAATAATTTCTTTAAAAAAAACTCATGATAAAAACATTATTTTAAAACTATTGTATTCAATTTCTTTGAAGTCAAAATTTTGTGTTTTTTTTTCAATACAAAATTGCTACATTTAAAATTTTCAACATGTTCTATTAAGACGTTAGTTTGTAAGACCGTAGAATATAATTATAAATTCGATTGAAGTTGTAACTTCATTATACAAATTGTTGAAATGTGCATGTAAGATAAGATAAACTAAGAACAAAACAAAATTGTTTTTGCTTGGTCAAATAATCCATAATCTAAAAATTCACCTTATAAAGTAAATACATGTAAAATCTAAAATTTAAACTCTTATCCTTACATATCAAAATGTCTTTATCAACTGAAATATATTCATAAGGACACACAATTGTTTTCTTTCATGAACAAAACTATACATCAAGAATATCCATAAAGTTAACTCAGTTAGTAAAAATATTGTATAATATAAACTAGAGTTTCAACCGTGAATATTTTTTTTGGTCTAATAGTCTAATGGTCAGAACTCACACATTTAAATGTGAGAAGTGGAGTGTTGAGAGTTCGAACCTTAAACCATATATAAATTAAGCAATATTCCTACCATTTGAGACCCGAACACTCTATCGCTCACCATAATAGCAGAATTTCTTTGAAAACAATAATAATAATAATAAAAAAATCTTAGATTTTTATATTCTCTTAATTATTAGTACTGTCAATGCGTGAACCAACGCGGTTAGAGTCCGCGTGAGCTATCACAATAAGCAAAGTTCCTAACTACCACCACAACAACAATGCCCACAATCCATAATCCATAATGCGCATTTTAGCACAGCCGCCATCAACTTATTACCCTACGCTTAGTTGTGGCAACAACCACTATCCTTCACACAATTCCTCCATGCACTTCTAAATTTAGTTCATATATTCCAAAACCATGTTTAGCATTTTTCACTCCTATTAAATTTTCATCTAGCTAGATACCTTAAACTTAAGCTAACATAACTTTTCATCTAGCTATATATCATTATGAAAATTAATTAATTAATTAGATGAAGTTTATGAACTAGTGTAGAGGTAGAAATTAGAAATTATAGTACCTTGGATAAGGGGAGCCTTTGATGGGCTTTTGACCGTACTTTCTCCAAGCCCATGAATCCGACGGTGGATATGTCTCCCCTCTACTCTTAGATCCTTCCACGTCAGCAATTGGTATAGTTACCACCCTCTTCTTCATCTCCCTCCTATGTGTATCATAAAACTCTTCAACGGTTAACTACTTTAACTTCCCAATTCACAAACCAAATAAAAAATAAAATTTCATTTTGTTTGAATTGGAAAAGAAAAAATTATTATTACAAACGGTTATACTAAAAACCATTTTACAGTTATATTTGAACAAAATCCATAAAAATAGAGAAAACTTAAAAGAAAAAAAAAAGGTTCATCATACCTTTTCTTGGGTGATGGTTCTTCAATTTTTGTGTCTTCACAAGAAGAGGGAGAAGCAGGACCAGCTTCCGAGATGGGCTCGAGCTTGAGCTCAGGCTCGGGCTCATCTCGGTCAGCAACATACAATGGTTTTGTGTTGAATCTGCGTTTGTACATGATTGCTTATAGAAGAAAAAAACTTGATTTTCCTTTTTGAAGTTCTTAATTAGTGTAGGAAATGGTGATAAGAAAATTGGGCTCGCCGGAAAACAAAGAGAGGGGTGGCCGGAGTGGTGGTGGTGGTGATGAGGAGAGGAGAGTGAGATTGAGAGAGATTAAGAGAGGATTGAGATTGTTGTTTAATATGAGCCGCCATGGTGACAGATTGGCAATGTAGCTAGTTTATTATGGACGTGCGAGCAAATACATCAATTAATTAACATTTTAATCAAAGGTTTTTATTTGATATAGTAAGGTTCATGATAAACATAAGCTTCTACTCATTCATTGGTTGTTACGTCATGATCTATGACTATTGGGTCCTATGTATAAAATAATATAATGTGTATGATTAGGGTTAGTAGAAATATTCTATATTATGTGCTCATTATGGTCTTATTTTCAAATGTAGGTTGTTTATGTTGGTGGGGCATCTAAATTGAGAAAACAAAACCGAAATGAAAACACAAAATTGGAAAAAGGTTTATGTGATGTTATGAAGACAAGATATATAGATATTATAGATCCAGATGCGATGCGATGCATCTACATAAATAAATAAAAGTTTTTTTTTTTTTTGAAGGAATAAATAAAAGTTTTGAAATTTAGGATACTATAAAGTCTAAATACAATAAAGAAATATTATTAAAATTGTATACATGTAAAATACTTTTAAAAAAGATGCATTTATAATTTTTCATTAATATCTTTTAAAAAATATCTTCATTAATATAATCTCTATCATAATTTACAAAAAAAAATATATGTGATCAAAACACAATGTAAAGTTTTCTTCTAAGTCATAATATATTGTAACTAATTTCTATGTTTGAATATCAACAAAAACATCATACAAGAAATTTAATATTTGGTACGATCACCAAATTTTGAAGTATTCAAGTTTCATAAGTACGATCATTCCAAATTACGTAGAATGCAAATTTTTAAAATTTATACTAGGGTTTTTATGTTATTCTCAATTTTCTTCATTTAGAGAGATAAAGACACATAAAGTATTTTTTTTTAGAAAAGACACATAAAATTTTAAAATAAAAAATAATTAATGTTGGTGGGACTCACTCAATGGTAGGATCCACATTCTATTTTTTGTGTGTATCTCTCTCTAAATGACATCTTCTATTTATTTTTATTGATGGAGAGGATCCTTGCTTGTTATGAAACTATGAAGAACGCGATCTAAAATTCCAATATTGTCAAAAAAACATTGTTGTATATAGTGCTTACGAATAATATTTTCAAATGTAAAATGGGATATGCAGAGAAGTACACTGTTAACATTTTGTCCAAAAACACTATGCAACAAATTGCATTGGTTTTCCTCCACAAGACTATTAATCAACTAGCCTTAGGCAGAAAATCTTTCGATATATGTTTGCTCATCAAGATGTACTAATATGTCCAAATGCAAAAGCATCCATTCATTGAAAAAATGCACATTTTAGCTTAAATAAAAATGTGAATTATTGTATTGTGAGCTAGCTTAATTGTTAAGAACATTGTATGTAATATACAGAAGCTAGGTTCGAACCCAAAATTCATCACTTATGATGGAAATGTCTAACCACTAACTTATTTGTTTGATAAAAGAAAATGTGAATTATTAACTTGTGTCTTAATTATCATCTATTCATTTATTTATATTCAGTAACAAAATTTATGGCAACCTGGCATGCAAAAAGTATTTTTGGCACTATGTTGAAAAACAAATCATACTTTCACTTAGACAGATTAAACATGAAAAACTCGTATCTCTCACGGTTTTCTTTCGGGAACTTCTACGGTGCAGTCATAAAATTGACTTTTTTGAAAAAGTTAATTTTGATTTTAATGTTTGATTTATTTTTAAATTGTTGATTACTGATTAATGATCAATAGTAATTAATCTAGTAATGCTTGTAACATCTTGGACTTATAGATACTATTTTATCCTTGACATCTTTAACATGCAAGCATATTTGATGATATTATGTGATAGTCTTAAGTGTTACACTTTGTGGGGTGTTACACTTAAAACAAGTTAGGATAAAATTAGATTAAGTGTAATCTTGTTAATTTGATGAATTGATGATACTATGTGGACTGAACTTTTGATGCCACTGTACAAACAGTGTGATGTTACTCACTACACTTTTGATGTTATAGTGTTAACTTCATCAGAAAAGTCATTTTCACGACTTCACCATAGAATTTTTCTTTCTTTTTCCCTCTTTGATTGCTATTTGAACATAATGTAACATTTATTTTCAAATTAGAGGTAGTGGTTAGGTAATCTTGTTTTAGAATTTCTATTACGTGTTGTTAATTTTATTGTGATCCCAAGATTCTCATAATATTTATACATAAATGAGATATCAACTTTTTTGTGTTACTTTCCTTTTTCTTCTAATTTTACTATTTACTTAAACTATTTTTTATTATTATTATTATTATTATGAGTTAGGATCCGTTGGCACCGGTGTCAAGAGATTTGTTGACACCAAATCTCAACCATTTATTTTTATTAATCTAAAGGTACATAGTTGTTTGCTGAGTTTACTAAGCTGCACTTATCTCACTTGATTTCCAGCTCAATCGTTTTAATTCTCCCAAGAAGTGTGTATTCTCCACCGATCTAAAGTATCCAATCATAACATAATTCTTGATTTTGTTGTCAATATGAGGGTTGGCAGCAATTCAATTTAAAGGTTTCCATTTACCAAAACCATAAAATTAGTTTCTACATCCAATTCATTTTGAACGATTGAGATTATTTTAATTTACTTTTCAATTGAAGCAAACACATCGAAAATACTTTTATATTTACTACCTTCTTCTCCAATTGGCATCGTTATCACAAAATTTGAAAGAAAAGAGTAATAGGCAAGGCGTAACTAAATTTCCAGATGAAAATAAGGAGTACCGAAATGATCCGAAAAGAAAGCACCCATGATTTAGGATCTGAGCGTTTCATTGATGGAATGCAAATACTAATGTATGACTCACAGAAAGGATCCGCACAAAATTGAAGGGTGGATTAACTACGGACCTTTAGATTAAAAAAAATAAAATTGTTGAGACTTGATGTCAACGGATCTGACTCTATTATTATTATTATCATTTACTAAATTTAAATAATTCAATTTTAGCATGTAAAAAATTGAATTGTCTACACACACGGCGAAATCTTACGAAGCGGCGTCAACCACCCTGTTTTGGCAACAAAAAACAACTGTCATCATCTTAAATACACACATCAAAACCAACTTTGTTTAGAGCATAAGAAAAAGAGGCATATGTAACGCCCTATTTCTATTAAAGCGATAAAACACGTGAATAATGCAATTATTCAAGAAATAGACGTCACGTCTACAAAAGTTCACCAAAATATAACATACATTCAAACAACTACGCAGCGGATATACATATATATCATACATCTCCATAATAAACATGTCATAAAAACATCACCAAATAAAATCTCTAAATCTCGACATATGGGTAAAATCTCAACAACATAATCCAAAACAAAGATAGCGACTGACATCCTAGATCAGAGCCTAATCTAAGACATCGAACAGATAAATAGAGGAAGCTTCCGCTATCCTCGAGCACTCACCAAACAAGCAAACTACTCCTGCACTCCGTCTACCCATTCATACAAACAGGTAGGCGGTCAAAACCACTGGGGGTAGCTTCACATCAATCATAATCAAGAATAAGCAAACATAAGCATTCAAGGATTTCATGCATAACACACATATATACCCATCCCTCCTAGAATACCAACATCACATGATTATTATCCCTCATTCCATACACCTCAAGCTATCACATTACTAACATAGCATAGCAAACATATTCAATCTCTAATCAAGTCATCGACATAAGCTCATCATTTATCAACATCAATCAATGAAGGATTACTCACCTTATTATTCATTTAGCATATTTAACTCAACAAGTACAATTCATCATTTCAAAGTTATAAGCAAGCAATTATCATTATCAAAGGAATCACCATATATATATACACACACACACATATACAATTCTCACCTCATTACTATTACCAAAATAATTATCATCAAATAGATTCACCAAATGTATACGCACAAGTAAGTAAGACATACAATTAGAGTCTTATTCAATTATTCACAACCATCAACAAAATCCACCAACGTACATATACACAAATCCACATAATCACAATATTCAACAATTTCACCAATGCACAAATTCACCAAGCACATAGACAATTAAGACTCATGTACAATGCACTTATACATGACACCTATATACATGCGGTACCGTCACCAACAAGGTCGTCACCTTAAGATGCCAACAGAACATCATATCACCATCATTTGAATACAAAGTATTTGATCACCTCACCTGGATATAAATATCCGACAACATATGATGCATGAACCTATGACACACGATGCATAAGTTCAACAACAAATCACCAACATATATGCATTCACCGACAATATCACCATCAATTAACATATATGCATTCACCAACAATATCACCATCAATTAACATATATGCGCTCACCAACATCAACTAAATCATACAATTCAACAACCTCATACCATTTCTCATAATCAAAGTAAGGAGAAAATACAACACATTATGATAAACATCATATTCAACACCGAGCAATCATTCACCTATCTTCATATAATCATATCAAACTATCCACAAAAGATTTTTCAAGTATTTGATCTTAAAGATTATTTTCGACAAAGTTTGTCTCTCATATTGCAAAACCAAGTAAACAAGATCCAATGCCTCAACTATGTATACACTTAGACCACATATGACTGCAATAGAGTATACATGTGCGTTTCACCGGCTAAATACAATAGAATCATAAAATTCACCAAGTTCGTCTCATGGTATCATTTTGCAAAACCAATTCACTTTCAAAATAAAACCAAGTTAGATCCATCACATCATAGGTTAAATACCATTGAACACCTTAATTGAACTCCTTAATACTCAAGTTTTGAAGTTTGTAAAGAAACCATAAGTTTTGGGTTGACTTAGAAACGGTTATTCTGAATTTTCGTAAAGTTTTACCAAGACCCACTTGGAGTATTTTCATCATAACTCAAAATCTAAAACTCATTTTCAAGTCAAACTAAAACCATTGGAAAGCTAAAACAATTATCTAAAACTGTCATGTTTATACAAAAAGCCAATTCGAAACAGAAACGTGTGAAAAAATTGGGAGAACGCGAAACAGGGTATGCTGTCAGAGAGCAACTCGCCTCAGCGACCAAATCACACGCCATGACGAGTTGTGACAGGTAGCTCTCAGGAAAAACTCCATTTTTCACCGCAAAATCCCAAATTTGAATTCCCCAAGCCCTAATTTTATCCCAAAGTTTGTCGAAACGTTTATAAACATAAAAAGACACTCAAATCCATATAAAACTTGAACCAAAACATCATACCAACAAAATTCACCATTTAACCCAATTTTCATGAAAATTCTCAAGAACAACACAAATTCATAGCAAACTCTATGATTATGATTACCCATGGCATCAATCACCAACAACAACATTGCTGAGACAAAATCCTTATTTGATGTTTTAAAGATTACAAACATATTATATTTATTTAATCTTGTTATCTACTAATTCTTTTGGTGAGAATTTGTTTCATGAGAATGTACTGAGAACGTTCTGGCGAATACGAAGAAATTGGAACAGTACATCGAAAGTGAATAAGTCTGCACAGCAAGAAAGCATGGCAGAATATTAA
>Ga0315914_1000747_pt1 | contig 44005 bp, 34 predicted proteins | sample MpolenodulesMG_FD_203920 | JGI IMG/M metagenome (GOLD analysis project Ga0315914, IMG submission 203920) | Medicago polymorpha root nodule microbial communities from Los Angeles, California, United States - elongated nodules | ecosystem: Host-associated > Plants > Roots > Nodule | place: USA... | reverse complement strand
TTCTGACCTTTGTTTTATTAGAGGCCGTAGATCATCTTTTTCTTTGCTTCGTTTTTTCCCTGGGACTGACTCAACATCGACCTTAAAAACTTTACGCTTTCACAACCTACAAATCTAACCCTAAATGATCCAATGTGGTAGGTAGGACCCAAAAAATATGACTACCTCTGGAGCTATAATTTCAATTGATTAAAGATAAAACAACACAAAAGTTGTGTAGATCTAAATTTACTTACTTGACAAAGTTTCTAGAAGGGGTCTTTGTGATTGATGTAACTGCTTTTGTTGATCGAGATCACCCGATTATTGAAGTAAGGAACCCGGTGCATGTCTCGTCGCAAGTTGGAAAGATTATTCTGATGTGCAAGAAACCTATGTGATTGCTGCAAACAACGAACATTATCCTGTGGCCCGAGCATCTGAGTGTGTTCCATGTTGGTTGCATTTGCCTGCTGCCTCATAAAAGTTGTTGTGGCTTCTATTGCTGAGACAAAATTGACTGTTGAGCCGTTATCACATTAACTTGTTCGATCAACACGCTCTGAAATAGATTGAGAATTTCCGTGTGAAAAAGCCTTGAGAGGATTTCATTGATTGTGATAATCAAAGAAAAAACTAAACAAACCTACATATATCTATTCATAACGGACAATGGTTTTATCATACTAAGAAAGCTAATTAACTAACCTTATACCTAGAAAGCATACCAAAAATGTATAATTCTCGAACAAAGAACATAATGAAAGCCCAAACTAAGCTGTCTTTTAGTAATTAAATTTTTATATAAAATAGAAAACTCTGATATCGTATAAAATCATTCTTTCCATTGTTAATTGATTTGGCTACAACAGGATGATGTTACCTATCGTTTTTCCTTGGAAGATCTCAACTATTTCTTCCAAGGCCTTTGAATTCAATCAAAGCACAACAAATACTAAGCTTTTATTTATTCACCTAAAAACACAAACAGAAACGCTATGAAGAGAGAGAAGGAACCTGAAGGTGGTAGACGGTGGAGATGAATATACCAGCGGTGGGGTGGTTCACAGGGTTCTGTTGCGTGTCTGGCTCATGAACTCAAGGGTTAATATTGACTATTTCAACCTCAGAAAAAGACATGTTGTATTTATAAAGAGGTTTTCAAATATGGTGTTTGTTTATGTTCTTTGATCATAAACAAAGACAAGTCCATGGAATCATATCAATTAACAATTTATATTTACTTGTTATTTTGATATATGCATTAATAGTCAAAAACTACAGTGATACAGTATTAAAACCCAAAGCTTACATTTTGGTTGACAATTAATTGGTGTGATTCCATGGACTCCAATTATCCAACTGACAACAAGAAGAAAAACAAAAAGAAATAATGTAAAATCAGAGTCTGAAAGGATGAACATATAATATACGAATATTAACATTTAAAAGTAATCAACAACAACAATTACTGACTGAGTTGTTAGAGAGCCAAAGTGAGTATCGATAAAATCATGATTTCTAACTTTAGATAAATGTAAGCAGCAAGAAGGCAAATCAACTCAAGAGGAAGGGCAATAGTTCTAACTTTTATTAATTTTTTAGAAAATGATAAAATTTAATGTAATCAGATGTGTCGGTGTTGGACACATTCCCAACAGCGGGACACAACTTTGATATTAGTCACTTTACACTAAAAAGTGGATTGTTCAGTTTAGAGGAGGTGAATCCATTCTACAAGAAAGACCTTAAACGAATAAGAACAGAATCAAAGGTGTTATTTGGTAATTAAATTAAATTTTATATGAAATACAAAAATCGGGAGAGAGATACAAATGGAACCTGATGAATATGAATATTCCAGTGCTCCCATGAGTAGTGGTTCAGTTGCGATGTTGAGCGTTAACAAATAATAACAATTTTTTTTGTTCAAACTTACCAATTGGCTAATCTGATGAGAAAACTATCTCCTAAGTTTTGCAACTGTAGTAGTTTTGGTGATTAATTTTTGGTAAAAAAGATAGCACGTGGCACTTCACTTAGGGTTTCACGTCAGCGTAGACCGATCAAAATTGGCATCGGGGGCTAAAACTGCCACAGATGCAAAACTTAGGGGCCGTTTTGTAGTTTTTTTTAGGGTGTCAAAATCGCAACTTTGAAAAAGTTAGAGGGCTAAAACTGCTATTAAGCCTTTTAAAATAGTCTACCTCAAAATAAACACAAATGTTTTAATATATTTGTCGTATTCGTCGTATGCATTTATTGCTACATCGATCTCTATAAAAAAAGATTTATTTCAGCATCAAAAGACAATTTTAATGTTTTAATATCTTTGTCGTATTCATCGTATGTGTTTATTGCTAGATCAGTCTCTATAAAAAAAGATTTATTTTCAGCATCAAAAGACAATTTTAATGTTAAAGACTAACTATTTTTACTAAGGAAGTACATAATTAAAGACTAATTATTTTGAAATTTTGATACACCGAAAGATTGTTGTGACAATTTATTATATATTCAAGAACAAAAATGACTATTTACCCTTACCGTTTATTGAAATTTGTTTTTTGGTTGATTGTTTGAACTCAGTTATGACATTCAACTTAACAATTTCGACATTTTTCAATTGAGTTAAGACTTATGGACTTATTGAATTTTTTTAAGAAGTCAAATTAACCCAAACTAATATTTTATATTTAACATGACATATTAAAATGTTTGACTTCTAGAAAAAATGGCTGAGTGTATTCCCTCAAACAAAATAGTTTGATAATATATATTTGGCTTAATTGCACTTTTGCCTTCTATCTTTTGCCAATTGTGTGATTTTGCACCCCATATTTTTAAACGAGCGATTTTGCACCCTATCCTTTTCCCCCTTTCTGGTTTGAAGACCTCCCATGTGTTTTAGTGATGATGTGTTTGATTTTGATGATGTGTCTTCATTTAATTTTTGACATGTGTGTAAATGATAATTTTAAAAAACAAAAAATGAATTTTGGAAATTAAAAAATAGAATTTTAAAAAACAAAAAATGGGAATCGGTTTCTCTCTCATGTAACCCACTCCTTCCTCTTTCTTCAGTGTTTCACAATGGCCATCATCGTCACCACATCCTCGCCGTATCCTCCGTCGGCCGTGCATCCCTTCTCTCCTCCCCTTCCATTAGGTCTTTTTTTTTACATGGCCTCTTTTTGTGGGAACTCATAAAAAAAATTAACAAAACATAGAAACAATGAAACCTCCTCCACACTTTGTCTTCTCTCTCTCCCTATCTCCTCCGCCCTCCTAATTTCTCTCCGTCATCACCCCGCTGATCCATCCTCCTTGCATCCTCCGTCATGACACTCCTCTCCTCCGCCTCAACTGTCCTCTCGTCGACTATTCTCTCGTTTCTCTCTCCCTCTCCATTCACCGGTTCTCGAATCTCATCACCACTGTGCCGGTAGAGTTTCGGTCTCTTCCCAACTTAGAATTCACTCCATCTCTTTCTCTTCATTTATTTGTGTTTTCTGTACAAAACCAAGATTGAAAGAAGAAAACTCAAACAGAGTAACCAACAAGATAAGAAAGGGGAAAAGGGGGAAAAAATTCATTTTTTAATTTCCAAAATTCATTTTTTGTTTTTTAAAATTATCACTTACACACATGTAAAAAATTAAATAAAGACACGTCATCAAAATTAGACACATCATCACTAAAACACATAGGGGGCCTTCAAATCAGAAAGGGGGAAAATGATAGGGTGCAAAATCGCTCGTTTAAATACATGAGGTGCAAAATCGCACGATTGACAAAAGATAGGGGGGAAAAGTGCAATTAAGCCTATATATTTCTAGTAAGGGTGCTAACTAACAAGTGATGTCTTAAATGCATTATTTAAAGAAGGGTAATGATAACCAGTGTTTTCGGGCACCGGTTAAGAAAGTCAAAAGAAGAAATTTTAAGCTAATAGAAGAAACATTTAATGCACTGATTATACAACTTTAAATGCAAATATTACCCTTTTTACCTTATTATTTAAGCATTTAATACAAATATTATTATATTTGACTTCTTAACTAGTGCTCCGGAGGTACGGTTAGCATGACCCTTTAAAGATTCATAATAATAAAATTTATCTTAAAAATATATGAATAATAGTAATTACTCAACTATAAAAGTTACCATTTTTAATTACTTAATCAATGTGTTAAGACCATTTGTTAGCCTTTCTAGTTTTAAAAAAAATAAAAATAAATAAGTTTTCTCTATTTTTGAAAAAGTTTTGACTGGACTAGTATATCGCAAACTCTTGTCTAATGCTCTAAGTTGTTCCTACCCCTAATTAGAACTCTCTAAATATCAAAAGACCACTTACAGGTTTTTCAAATACATTGTATCCTGTTGAAATTTGCAAATAGCCAAAAAAAATACTATGTTTCAATAGCGTCACAATTTTATCCTTCTATTGACTGGCATCTAATTTGATGTCAACTTTAATTCCTGAATTATAATATCACTTCTAACATATTAGTGTTTTTGGTTATATCATTCAGCATCATATTGCTCCTTAAATTACATCATTTACTAACATATTAGTCCATAGACTATGTTCCTTGCTAGCAAATTAGTCCTTGAATAATATCACTTACCGTCAAACTAGTCCTTACAAGTTATCATGATGACCAAGTTGTCTGAGGTCATTCTAAATCAGGGTCTTTTCTGCATGTTATCAAATTTAAAGGTGATAAATGTTTGACTCTTACAGTATAAATCGACGAATTGGTGATTTACTCATTAAAACATGAGACTCGCACTTTGTTTTTTTTCTTTTTCTTTTCTTCTTGCAATGAAATATTGATACTTGCAGTCATGAGACCAATACTTTCACTCCTTGCTTCTCCAGATGTTCCCTTAAAAAAAAAAGTATTTGATTTTACCACAACTACTTTGGAAGTCACACAAAAAATAGTTTTTATCATGTTTTAGATAGGGCGAAATGAAAATTTGAATGACTCATAGATATCAATGACATGCATCCACTTCTTAAAGAGAAATTGGCTGGACAAACCTATGTACATTTTTTGTTGCATGATCATTTCATTTAAGCATCGACAAATTATATTCAAAGGAAACATACTAATTCTTCCATATAAGTCTTTTTAAACTTCAAAATCTCTTTAATGTCACCTTCAATCATGAATAGATCATCATTAAATAAATAAATAAGTAATATATGTGAATCACTTATTCTTTTGACACATACACCATATTCTACATTGCATTTCTCGATTCCTAATTAAAGTAGAAAACCATAAATCCTTTTATTTCAAGCTCTTGGTACTTGCTTAAGTCCAGAGAAAGCTTCATAATGTGTACACTATTATTTGTTTTCCTTCGATCACCAAACCTAGAGATGGTGCAATTTCACATCTAAATGGACATTTAAGAAGACCATTTAAATTTAAAAAGAACAATTTCAAATCTAAATGATGCAAAGGTCAATTTCTATTATGACCTAAAACAACAATAAACCTCACAGTTTCCAGCGTTGCAATTTGTACTTCTACATAATCCAACATAAATTTTTGCATAAAACCTCCTTTTTTGCATAATCTAATACACCTTCAGTTTGGCTTAAATTTCACCTCGAAACCGCAATTCACATCAATGGTCTTCTTGATGTGTGGCCATTCAGTTAATTTCCTTGTATCACCTTTCTTTTTTTGCTTGCAATTCTTCAATCATTTGCTTCCAATTCTATTTCTCAAATGCCTCTTCTATGTTTATTAGTTTTTTTTTCATCAAAGGGAGATTTTGAGCTCTATTTTGAGTTGTTTCAACTTCATCAAGTATCACTGACAAAAGGAGTGTGTCCCCCTACTCAGGAGGTAAACATTGTCCCTTCATACATTGTCCCCCTACTCAGGAAGTATAACAATTTCTCATTAATAAAATGTGTGTTTACAATCTTATTTATATGTGTAAGCTAGAATACAGTAAGCTATGGTAGGTGACAAATACTATATTGTAGCTAATCACACTTAGTCTAGTTGCTTGGAATGCAAGTAATGTCCTCTATATCCTTGTTATCCAATAGTTTTATTGGATTTAAATATTTTTAATTTAATAACTTGAATAATGAAAACAGCCGAAAACTTCTACCCCTCTTATATAGTGGTTTAGATTCCTATATATTAGAGAGAGATTGTGAAAGAATAGTGTCTCTATCTTTCTTCCATAACTTCCACCAAAAAAGAGAGAAAACCTCGTATCAATTCCTTCATAACCTACAACAGATTCTTCTCAAACTCAAACCTCAAAATAAAGTACGCAACAACACTGCAAGTCAAAACAAAGTCCTTTCTATTATCTCTATAGATAGAATGGTTAACAACACCGTCTATTCAAACACACCTAGGGCACACTCAAACCAGATACACGGTGCCGGCCCCATCATTCTCATTACTTTTCTTGCCCTCCTTAACATCGTTTTCAGTATCATCCGCCTCTACCTCATCCTTCGTTTTCTCCGCAGTAGGCTTACCGTCAATAATATCGAGTCACGGGAGTGGCAACATCCCTCCTTAGTTGACAACCTCCCGCTCATTGTTTTCTTCTCCGTATCTCTCCACCGCTCTGTTGCATCAGACCACGCTGAGTGCACCATGTGTGTCTCCAAATTCGAGGAAAATGACATCCTCCGTTTACTACCTCTCTGCTGCCACGCCTTCCATGCTGAATGCGTCGACAAGTGGCTTTGTTCTAATAGCTTCTGTCCGCTCTGCCGCGCCTCCGTCTTACTCTCCGAAGCCGACCTCGTTGAGATTCTCCGATCACCCTCAGAAAACAAAGGAACCGATGCCAACTTCGTATGTGAGGAGCATTCGATAAGTATCTCCAATTACGAGGACACTGCGACATTGGAGAATTCTCCGGTGACACAAGAAAGCGATGTTGCCGCCTGCCGTGAAGATTGGAGGAATGAAATGGTGGAAAAGCTTGCGGCTACATTTTTATTTGACAATGGCATTTGTGGTGAACGTTTAGATGGCTTTCAAGCATGTTAGATTAAAGCACAGACACATACACAAACTCCAACACTATTAATGAGAAAATCACATAATTTAATATGTTTCGGTGTCGCATCCGACACAACTAATAGAAGTGTCAGTGTTTCATAGCATTAAACGTTTAGGTTTAATTTTAAATTTTGATAGTTATTTTCTTTTTTTTTTCTTTTCAAACACTCCTTTGTTATTTTGGTTCTTTTTTTATTATTTTCCATTCGAGTTTGTTGACTTTAGAGAACATAGTAGTGTGAGTTTACAACCGGTCTCTCATAGTTTTGTTTTTTTTAACAACAAACTTTATTAACAACCAAGCCTATGTAGAAGATGAGCAAAGACAGGTAAGACATAAACTATAAAGGGTGTGTTTGTTTCAAGGATTAAATGTATAATTCTGAGAATATCATTCCCTAGACCATTATTCCTTGGAATCTTAATCCTATTAAAATGTTTTGTAATTTATTTAGTTTCTCAGGAATACTTTTAAGGGTTTTTTTAACATGTGCAAATTTACACATGTTAAAGATGCTAAAAGTAACAACTTTTTATTGAAAATCACAACTATTTATTAAAAAACTATACATTTTATATATACTCAAGTTTCAATACAAATTTACTAATTTAAACTTCTTAACATGTGCAATAAAAAGTTGTGATTTTCAATAAAAAATTATTACTTTTAGTATCTCTAACATGTACAATATTGCACATGTTAGACAAACCCTATTTTTAAATATATTTAATTTATAATTTAAAACAAAAAAAAAAAAAGAATTAAAATAGTATGAGAGTGGGAAGTTATGGGTGGTTACCTCTTATTACCATGAGAATAAAAGATTCTCATACGTTAACATGGGAATCAAAAGTGGAAAAGTCGTGTGTAAATTTTATTTCGAGGAATAAAATGTACCTAGGCATAATTTTTGAAAAAACAAACATGAGAACCAAGGATTCCCAATGTCACATTTCTGGGAATAAATCTGCAATCAACGAAACAAACAACCCCAAAGCAAAAGGCGTTGTATATAGCGGAACACCTAAAAAGAAATGCGTACACGATACATCTTGAACACCAATAAAAAACAAACATCCCCTCAAAAAAAAAAACAAACATCTGAAACCAAATCAACACCAACACCAAGCTAAACCCCTACAAACAAACATACACCAAAAGTTGAACCAAAATCTCACACTGCATCGTCAATGGCCACATAACACAAAATCCAAACACCAATTGCCCGCTACTCACACCAAAGCCACTCAAAAAAAAAAAAAACCACCACACCCGTTGAACCCCCTAACCAACAGCACCTCACAATCTCATTACCACATACATCACCTCACCTTCTCATCACCTCAACCGAGCCAAACTCCCGCACTAATTCAGATTCCACCCCCAATTAATCCTCAGTTTATTGGAGAAGACAACAAAACAAGTCAAGAAACTGACTCCCGATCTTGAATCAAAAGTGATCAACCCACCAGACTCCATAAACAAATCACTATGGAGCCTAAACTCCCGGACCTTCGGAGAAAAAAGTGATCGTCCCACCAGAATTGACTCGAAAACAACCAAAAAAACGAACCACCTAAATCAAGCCACAGACCAACACAATTACTTATGGATTTAGCAAAATCATGAGTTATTTTTTCAGGGAAAGATTTATTCATGGAATTATAATATTCTATATAATTAAAGGCGTACCAATTATGGTTAGCATTTGTAGTTTGTATATTTATTTTTTTACATTCGCAATATCATCAACTTATATCAATTTTGGCTCAACAATCAATTAGTATATATAATTGAGTTTTTTAAGCATGTAATTATGAGTTTGATGTTTGGCCGATATCTGAATAGAAGAAATGAAACAATATTTGTTGAACAATGATCGCTTTATATATTTCATTTCATAGTTTCTTAAAATAATAAATAATCGTTGTAACTCACACATATAAGTGGAGGGGTCAGGATTTGGTCCTGGTCAAGATATCTGACCTATCAATTTCAACAATTTTATCAATTGAGTTAGAATTAATTTGTAGATGTCTTTGAATTTTATCATAAAGACATAAGTACCAAGACTCAAATATTTACAAAGTAAATGCTTATGAATAACTTTTGTCTTTATATATTCTACTGACCAATCGGATAAACCCCGACCTCACAAACTTCTCGAGAAGCATAGCATAGGTATCCATGGTGGCAGTCGTGGAGCTCCTCATGGATTGGGGTGGGTCAAAACATGTAAAATTACATGTCCATTTTGCAAGAGTTTAATTTTTTTTATCTGTTTTAGTTTTCGGCAGTTCCAAAATCCCAGCAAAGGGATGCACATGATTTTTGTTACACTTATATTTGTCTAGTTATTGGGAAGTTTACAAACATTCTAATTTGTGGGGGGTTTCAAACCTCTCTTATATCGTCTTGTTAACTAAATAATTCCTCCAATTATTATTGTACTATAAGAAAAAACAATTTCATAATTTAAAGTAGTTGTAAAATATGTATTTCATTTTTTTAAGTATCCTCCCAAGTTTTTTTTAGTCAAACTCCATCAATTCAATTTTGTGATTAATATTACAACTTAAATTGTGTTTATATATTATAGTTTATTTTTTTAGTCTATCAAAAAAAAATCTAGCTCCATCACGAAATGGTGGACAAACTTTAGGCCTTTTTTAACCCATATTTTCAGTTAAGAGACAATACAACAAACATATTTTTTGACGAAATTAGTCCGTAAAAGAATTTCAGATTAAAAGTTTTCCTCTTATATAACCTCCTCATAAGTGTCATGTTATTCTTTCATCTCCAAAAACGTGGAAGATATGTTCAGTATATTCTTTTGAAAACAAGTTCTAAAGGGTAAACCATTCTCTTTTTTTATTATTTTACTCTTGTTTTTATGTTCATGTAAAGTAAACTTAATCTAGTATCGGATGTCTGAAGTGTTGAGTCAACAGTTTCATGGAAGATAATATTTAACTCATACTTAATTGAAACGTTAATTTAATTTTTTTTTAGGAAGAAACATTAAATATATTATTGACTTATTTTTCCACCCTATTGATTTCTCACACGCCGATGAAATTCAAATTATAGAACCCGAACGGCATCTCCAAAATCCAAATAGGGGAGAGGGTGAAGGGTAGGGCCCAAAAACAAAAGGACTCAAAACTTCTATGAAAATACAAGTAGCATCTGCCAATTAAAAAACTGAAATAAATGCAGGCAGAAACTAAAAAATTCTAACCCCATCTACACCAATGAGTATTAAAACAATTCTCCTTAACTTAACCAATTGAATAGCAAGCTTAGAGTTGAAGTAAACTTGAATCTCTCAGTAGCCTCTATTCAATCTATGTTGAAACCATGTCAAATCCCCCACAGTTCTGCTTGCAAAACTGAGCAAGATCCAAGCTTATTAGCATAACCGAAAATGAAATGTCCTTATCAGAACTAGAAACTGCATAATCACACTTAAGAGCAACTAGCAACTTCACTAGAATTTGGAGGAATCCATTTAATCAAATCAGCACTAGAAGTTGTTTCACGAGTGTTCTGCATAATATTAAAAATTTAAAAGCAATTAGGATTTAAGATAGGGAATAATGATCATGTAGGACAAGAAAAACTTGAAGTTTTAATTATATTTCAAAATAATATTTCATAGTATAGTCCTAACTCCTAATAGCTAATGTTGAAAGACATGAAACAACTGAGAGTCAGATACTCTCGGAATACTATTACCATGCCAAGGCTTTTAAATGCTAACCTGGATCAGAGGCTAGGGCCAACTTGATTCGTTGGTAAATTGTTGGCCACAGGGTCATGGACCTGGTGTCTAGTCGTCGTTTGAAGCAACTTAACAGCTATTCTCCGGTTGTAATCATACTGAAATTAGGGAATGCAACAGTAAAGTGTCAATCTTCCATGTGCGTTAGTACATATAACTATAATAAATTGATAATCACGAGGCTTCTAATCAGAGATGTACCTGACTTGTTGCAGCTGTAAACATTCTCTCTTCAAACCGCTGGGCAATCTTCCAAAGTTGATGCAATTCCTCTTCACCACAACGAGGAAGACATCTTTTTAATATCTCCACACTACAAAAATGAAAAAGAGTGGTTCAATTATTAAATAAAATGAGTTCTTGATATGTTATTGTCATTAGAATACACATATATGGTTATTGTATTTGTAGAATACACAATTGTATATACAACATCTTCTCACAATCATCTCTATATATATGGTATTTATTCATTCTTATCTCTCTCATTCTTCTTCAATAATCATCATCTCACACAGTCGTGTTTAGCTTTTCATTCCAACACATCTTAGATAGTCTCCTCCATAAGAAATTTTCTTGGCAACATTTTGAAAATAAATCCTATAAACATTAATTTAGTTTTCTACTAAACATCCATTATTCCATTTTCCATAAAATAAAACATGAAGAAAATGAGAAGAATGTGACAGAAAACCCCAGGGTCTTGTTCAGAGCTAATGAAAGCAATCTCCAACCAAAGTACCAAACACACCTCATGCATACAAAGATAGCACATGGAAAACATAAACCTGGTTCTTTCTCCTCCTTCAAGACCTAAAGGTATAAATTGAATAAGCAAGAGAAGCCCATAATCCATATTCTACGGGGACATACAATGCCCACACATGAAACTGGTGTTTATTTGAATCTGTGCTAAATATAAGTTTCTTCAGTATCATATTCGAAGTCTGAAGGTGAGTTTCTTCAATATAAGTTTCTTCAGTCCATATGAAATGACTACAAAGTCGAGGTTTGATTAGTGGAATCAGCCTCTTGCAAATGCAAGATAAGACTGTTGCAATAGATTCACAACAGAGCTCACGGTACTTGACATGAGGGGAGCTTTATAATACTATGTAGCGTTTTTCATATTAGAAGTCCGTGCAGGAGCCTTATCATACATATATTTTTCTTTTCTTGCAAAAAAAGAGGCCGAAAACCTAATGAAATGTTGCCAGTCTATGGAATCATATCAATCAACAATCTATATTTAGTTGTTATTTTGATATGCATTAATACTCAAAAACTACATATCAAATCAGTGATACAGTATTAAAACTAAAGCTTACATTTTGGAGACAATTCTTGGGCGTGATTCAGGTGGCAATTGACCTCTCCAATCACTAGTACGAACTTGATCTCTCCAATCACAGGACTCTGAAAGGAAGGTATATAGGATGAATATATACGAATATAATATTTAAAAGGTAATTAGTGGTAATTACTGATTTTTCAGCGAGCCAAACTAAAAAGCTCAAATTGATCTTATTTTATCCTCACTTTGGAGAGAAAAGCTAAAATTGCTTCAAACCACCTTAACTGAAATTTGAAAATTGATTCGTCACATAATATAACAGAACTCTAACTATTTTCGTTGAACTCAACTGATGTTGTAATCAATGGTTAATTTAATTCAACAAAAAATAAGTTTTGAGCTACACAAACCAATCTCAATACCCATATTAGCTCTTATTTCTTTGAGATGGATGGTAAGAGTGGATAACAAGATAGTTCAAACTAAAATTGATTGTCATTTTCACATTCAACTTAAAGGTTCCGTTACAAAAAAAAAAATGATTGCACAAATTACGCATGAAAATGTTTCTACATAACAAAACTAAGCCTTGGAAATTAAAATACAAAAGAAAGAAAATCTAAGATTCCAGCATTAGTAGTCAAATCCTATTAGCAGGTTTCAACAATAAATTTTTCTAGTGCAAAAACTTGTTGATTCTTCTCTGCCAATTAACTGAATCAAATTTCTTCATCTTGATTTCTCAACAAAATTTGCAAGGTGGAAGAAAAATTCACATCATTTTAACTTCTAGAATGTAGGCTAAATAAGTTCTAGTTAACAAAAAACTAACAAATTGGTTTGAATAATTCAAAATTAATCAAACCATTTAGAAAATGAAAGAGATACATAAAAAGATAGATAGATTTCAAGTCTATTTCATTTTACAAACATTAACACCCAAGATGTCAATTTTCTCTTAACAATTGACAAAACTGTTTGGGGAAACAAAATGAAGCCAATTGCATGAGTTCAATTTTGTACCAATTTACCTAGATCTAATATCTTATTAATCTTAGTATCTTTGCATATATCCTGCATATTTTTTACTTATCATCTAAAAGTATTTGACTTTGGCAAATTTAAACAAGAGTTGTCCTATTTCAGGAACATTTGAACAACCACACAAATAATATGTTCTACATAAGTTTTTCTCAAAAATCTATCATAAATCCCATAAGATACATTTTATCAAACATGCAAAAATATAAATGAGCTACAAATGTAATCAACATTCTATCAACTTCTTAAGTTCACAGTATGCACTGATTTCCAACTAAAATTTAAAGCCAATCTAAGACAACATACAAGACATGATTAGATACAAAATTACAATATGGATTTGATAATTATATGATGTAACATAAGCATATAGACAATAGGAGAGATACTGATGACTGACTAAAGAATTTCTAAATCAACATACCTGAGACTTTATTTACAAAACCCAGGGTCCTAAACAGCTTTACAGCTATCTTGTATTCAGCAACAGACGCAACAGAAGCAAAAAGCTTGAAGACTTCATCTTCATCAAAGTAAGTAAGCAATCCATAAATCGACAAAATCATCAGAAATCCGAGAACCTCCAAAGAATTTTCAGTATTTTCTTTCATGTTAGCTTTCAACTCATGTGCTAGCTTCAAAGCTTCATCTCTTACACAAAGTTTAATATCTGGTGAGATTGTCATCAGTTTTTGCATCAGATAGATGCGACTTTCATCAATAATCACAGCTTTGTCTCCCTTCTTAGGCAGTGGAATCGTGGGGTTTAGTATTATATCCAAAACAAGTTTTGCTGGATCTGATGATTTTCGCAAATTATCTAGAATGCCAAATTCCTCACTTGTTCCATCAATGGTAATACTGAATTGATCATCCATGTTAGATGTATCTGCATATTTAGATTGTAGATAGTTGAGCTCTCTGGTCATATTTACATAAGTAACAAAAATTGAAGGTGACAATAGGAATTACTAAAAGATATATACTGTGAAAGCATGTGAGAGAAAAGCATTATACTAGCAGTTTCAAAGTCAATATAGAATCTTAGTGAATCATGAGTAGTGTTTAATTGATTAATATTATAGCCAAAACTACAAATAGGACTATCATGTGTGTGGTATAGAAACTGGACTAGCTTTTCAACTTGACTAAGATATACTGCATTCATAAAAGAAGTTGTTGAAATGAAATTCTTTCAATAAAATAGATGAATAGCAAATTTTACCAAATTCTTTTTCTTCATCATATTGTTTCTCTGTCAACTCAAGCTCCTTTAGTTGTCCACCAAAATTATTCAGCTTTGACTCAGGATCCTTGATTTGTACTTCAATCTGATTCTCTTTTAACTGGAGTGCTTTGAGATTGTCCTCAGCTTGGTTTTCAAATTGCTGCATTTTTCCTTCGAATTCCTCCTCTTTTGACTGGAACTCCTTCACTCTTCTTTCAAATTCCTTTTCTTTTGATTCAAATTCCTTTTGTCGGCTCACGAAATGTTTCTTTTCTGATTCAAAGTTCTTCACTAGGCCTTCAAATTCACCCTTTTTTGATTCAAACTCATTTACTCGACAATCAAGTACATTCTTTTCAGACTCAAGTTCCTTAACTTGGGTCTCCTTATTTTCTAGCTCTTTGCAGCACTTCTCAATATTTCTCTTTATGGACTGCAATCGCCTCTCTTCTATTTGTTGATTCCCTGTGCATTCTTCAAATGATGTTTTCAACAATGCAAGTTCTTTCCTCAGCGAGGAAAATGAATTATCAGCTGATTTGCCTGGCCTTTTATTCATATTCAACGAAGGAATATCATCTTCATCTTTGTCACGATCATCATATAGTGACACCTTTGATTTCTTAACAGAAAATTCCAAGGAATTGTTGCTATCAAATAACCTCTTCACTGGCAGTGTAGTAGTATCCATCTACTTAACAGAAGCATTAAAATCCATCATTCAACTACAGAATTTATTGTTGTTCAACCCTATTCACTGAAGAAATAAAGATGAGAAAATAGCATATTACCTTTTGATCTACTTCTTCCTTCCAATCTCCCTCACTTGGCTGTCCAGTTCGCGCTGTTGAATCCAAAGAATCAATAACATATAATAAATGGTACAACAGGGATACCACATATTCCCAAAAGCATTAAGATGGCAAAAAATTGAAGGATAAACATTCGATAAATGGAAACGATAAAGACAACAGTCTCAATTTTTCTTTAAATGAAATAAGATGATTATCAGGATTTAAAGAAACAGGAGAAGTGCAAAAATCAAGGTTCATGGTTTATCAAAACCCTATTATATGCTATCCTGATTGAAACTAACCTGACATCGTCGCCATCGATAAAAACCCTGTTGCCGTTTTATCTATGCCTCAATTTTGACCTGCCCGCCTCTGATTCAGTTTCGAAGAGGGCGCCGTTCTACCTTTAACCTTGAAACAGTGGTTCCACGACTTGATTTTTTCTCTTATATATTCCTGCCCAACCCTAGACCTATTTTTGTAAATTGCATTTGCTGTTCAGTCCTTGCAATTAACTAAAATGTTACTTTAAGTGTTTTAAGATTCTGATTTGTAACATCAACTTCTGACCTTTGTTTTATTAGAGGCCGTAGATCATCTTTTTCTTTGCTTCGTTTTTTCCCTGGGACTGACTCAACATCGACCTTAAAAACTTTACGCTTACACAACCTGCAAATCTAACCCTAAATGATCCAATGTAGTAGGTAGGACCCGAAAAATATGACTACCTCTGGAGCCATGATTTCAATTGATTGTGTATACCTAAATTTACTTACTTGACGATGCTTTTGGAAGGGGTCTTTGTGATTGATGTGACCGCTTTTGTTGATCAAGATCACCTGATTATTGAAGTAAGGAACCCGATGCATGTCTCGTCGCAAGTTGGAAAGATTATTATGATGTGCAAGAAACCTATGTGATTGCTGCAAATCAGCAACATTATTCTGTGGCCCAAGCATCTGAGTGTGTTCCATGTTGGTTGCATTTGCCTGTTGCCTCATAAACTGTTGCTACAGCTTCTGTTGTCGAACCATTGTTCAATCAGCGCGATCTGAAATTGATTGAGAATTTCAATGTGGAAAAGCCTTGAGAGGATTGCATTAACTGTAGTAGTCGAAGCAAAAGCTAAACATACATACGTATATCGATTCATAAACGGACAATGGTTTTATCAAACTTAAGAAAGCTAATTAACTAACCTTATACCTAGAAAGCATACCAAAAATATATAATTCTCTAACAAAGAACGTAATCAAAGCCCAAACTAAACTGTTTTTTAGTAATTAAATACAAAAATCTTATATCATATAAAACTGTTCCTTCCTTTTTTTCTGCTTTCCTATCTAGTCTTAATCGATTATTCTCCAAATTTGGCTACAACAGGATGATGTTACCTATTGTTTTTCTCTGGAAAATCTAAACTATTTCTTCTTCCAAGGCCTTTGAATTCAATCAAAGTGAATCAATCAACAATTTAAATTTAATTGTTCTTTTGATATATGAATTAATAGTAAAAAACTACATATCAAATCAGTGATAAAGTATAAAAAAATGACCCCTTGAATCACTGGTATCTGTAATGTAAATGATTAAATTAACTTAAAATACAACATAAAATGGAATATTCATGTCAAATCAGACTCTGAAAGGATGAATGTAACATTTAAAAGGAAACCTGGAGATAGTAGCAGTGGTGGCTCACGGTTCATAGATGGGATAGCATTCCTCATTTTTGTTAGCATGTTCAAGGTTCATCACCGCACTCTTTTTTCCCTATTGCATATATAGTTAACTATATATGAGGAATGTGACATTGTGACATACCCTTTTTATATAGTAATACAAAAAAATTATTCATATATAAATAAGTAGGGTCCCTCATATCCGCCAATTTATATGGTGAATTTATATGGTGTGTGACCTACCTTATTTGCTAGATAAACTTTTTAAAAAGTACAAGTCTTCTCTTATTTAAAAAAAGTTTGGTGTGGTTAAGGTCTGACGTAGGTTCGGAAGTTCTTATCTCGTGAACTAGGTTGTTCCCACCCCTAATTGTGACTCTCAATGTCAGAGAAAGGTCATCTTATAAAGGTTTTCAAAGATTGATATTGATAAGAGTAAATCACTGATTCGTCCATGAATTTATGAGTCGAATATTTATCCCCTTGTAAAAAAAAAAACTTTGATTTTGAATAATGCCGAGCAATTTGATCCTTTTATTGACTTCTATCGAATTTATGTTAATTTTAGTTTCAAAATTATATCACTTACTAACGTATTAATCTTTAAATTATATTGTTCACCATCATACTTTTCTTTGTTTTTTTAACACATGTCAAAAGACCTTCCAGTGTTTTAATACCCCTACTTGGTATATTTTTCTTCCTGTTGTCAATCAATCAATTGGATTGTTTTATATTTGATTTTAACCATAACTATTTTAATAGTGGTACAACAATTATTTTTTTAATTGATTGATAGTGTAATAAAATTTAGGCTTAATTGCAGTTTTAACCCCCTAACTTTCTCAAAGTTGCGATTTTGGCCCCCTAAAAAAAAACTACAAAACCGCCCTCTAAGTTTTGCACCTGTGGCAGTTTTGGCCCCCAAGGTTGATATTGACTCGGTCTACGCTGACGTGGCACCCTAAGTGAGGTGCCACGTGTTATTTTTTTATTTCTTTTAACCATGGGGGGCCAAAAATGCTACAGTTGCAAAACATAGGGGACTGTTTTGTAGTTTTTTTTTCTTAGGGGGCCAAAATCGCAACTTTGGAAAAGTTAGGGGGCTAAAACTGCAATTAAGCCTAAAATTTATACTATCAGCATATCAAAATTAAGAAAACTTTTAACCTTTTAAATATATTATTAGTTTTAAAAAGTTATGATTTTTTAAGTTTAGTTCTTATATAATTTATATCAACTTTTAACCCTGTTTTTAAAAGTTTTTCAAAAATTGTTCTGGGTAAGAAAACTATAATTACAACAACTCTGAAATCTTTCTTCATGCTAGCAACTACCATAGGACAAAAAAACATAGTAATACAAAATTCACTACAGAAAACCAAAATGAAAAAATTCATTATCAATGCAGCCCGAATGTTTTCATACATTAGATGAAGGATAAGAATCATCCACATAAAAAGCAATAAGTTTGGATTCGTCTCCATTTTTTTATCATTAACTAACTAGTGAGAATTCCTTGTTCCTACTGATAAGATATTTCTTGGCACAAAAGCCATTTATTTGACAATTTTCAGTTGATAAACCCAATGTGCCCAAGAAATAAAGATGAGAAAGTAGCATAATACTTTTTGATATACTTCTTGCCAATCACCCTCACTTGGCTGTTAGGTCTTTGCTGCTGAATCCAGAGAATCTACAACAATATATTATGATAAACACATCAGCATACAAGGCTAAAAAATGTGGAAATCCACTTCTGTTTTTTGTTTCTCACTTTGCTTTTTTAATAGATATAGAATAGAATAGATGGGATAATCACAAATTAAAGGATAAACATTCGAGAAATGGAAAAGATGAAGATGACAGTCTCAATTTTTTTTAAATGAAATAAGATGATTAGCAGGATATAAAGAAACAGGAGAAGCGTATAAATCAAGGTTCTAAATCCAGATGCAACTAAAAAAAGCACGAACATATGTTGAATTCATGTAGTAACTTTTTGTTTTTCACTTGTCCTTTTCTTTGCAAGTGTTTGTCAAGAATTGTTGAAAGCATAAGAGTGTTGTCCAAGACTGTCAAAATCAAAATCCTACATATAAAATCCTATGATTCTACATATTAGAAAGGCAGGAGGCATCCCGATACCAGAAGGAAATTCATTCGTCTGAGATTGTGCATGGAATGCATCCGAGCACATAGAACCATTGGGATTGTGCAATCCAACCAATCCCAAAAATCTTGGAATTAGCATCTCATATTCCAAAACAACCATTTCAAAACCTCAATTCCTAGTCGATTGGGAGTTGGGACTAAACCACTCACACTTGAATTCCAACAATTTCCCCTTCAAGTGTGAATCAGCCACATCACTATCCTTGATCCACACTAGGACCCACTCCCGCTCCCCCACCAAGCTTAATCAGGGCTCAAACACCACTCGTTGGGGACCAACAGAACATCGACCTTAACTGTACGCTCTCACAATCTCACATCTAACCCTAAATGTTCCAATGTAGTTGGTAGGACCCTAATTTTTTTAATACATTTGGAGACATAATTTCAAATAATAAAAGAACCATAAATTGCATAGTTCCAATTTTACTTGACTTCGTTTCTAGAAGGAGTCTTTGTGATTGATATAACTGCTTTTGTTGATCAATAACACCCGATTGTTGAAGTAAGGAACCTGGTGCCTGAAGCATTTGCTACATATCTCATCGCAAACCCATTTGTTGTTCCCATTGTGCAGGATGAGATTGAATCTGTGGCATTGATTGCTGCTGTGGAGCTTGTGGCTGTGACCACTGTGCTTAATATGGTTGGTAGCAAATTTGACATACCTTGTTGTGATTGTTGCTGAATTGGATTCTTCTATTGGCTCATCGGCACGCCTGGATTGCCAATGACAATCTTTATCTAAATCTATCTTAACTTTTTAATTTTTTACAACTTACACGTTTATAAAAAAAAAATATACATATACACAAAAACCAAAACACCGTATTCAACATCAACATTCAGATGTGAAAATATTATTACTTATCATACTATAATAATAACTTGTACAAATTTAATCAATCAAAGCCCAAAGCAACAGAATCAACGAGGAGAATAACAGAATCAAAGACAAAAGTAAGGTGAATCAAACAAATACATGTTATTCTTTATTATTATCCAAATTTGAATTCAATCAAAGCGAATCAAACAAATAATATGTTTGGGAGGTTCTGTTGAGTTGGAAAATATTTTAATCTTTTTCTCATAAGAAATGTCATCATGCAATGTATGGATGATAAGTTTTGTGAGACAAATCAAATATTGAATCTATCATATTGCTCAAATTCTTCTTCTTTGGTTTATCTACAAGAAAATGTTCAATCTCAAATGGAAAAATATGCATTGGATTGTCAAAGCAGAAGCTACCATTATATTTGTGTGTGCAGAGTTTTATTTTGATTGCAATGAGAACATATAGATTATCAGAAAGTTTGGTTGGTGCATTGAATTGCACGAATAGAATAAATAGAACTATAAAAAAAAAATTAAACTAGTGGAGCTTAGTAGCTTATATATAAACAACCCATTACCAGTTGAAAATCCCCAAATACATCGATGGCTAAGTAAGGCAATATTGTGAGCCAAAAGCAAATCTCATTGAAAAGAAATTTTCAACTGACCAGGTAGCAATTTATATACTTACTGAAGCCATCTACTGTCAAAAAGCATCAGGAAACTAACTGCGAAACACCTTGTCTTCTGCAGCCGATAACTGTTGCCTATGAATATATTAGCTACCAACATCCACCATTTGAACTTCTATCTGCACAACAATGATTATGAACAGTCCTGCCTGACAGTGCACAAAATGAATATTGAAACCCTTCAGGCCCTCCCATTGCAAGTTATAGACATAGGATTATTGCATTGCCATGCCAAGGAAATAAGTGGAATCCTCCCTAATATCTATGGCTTAAGTTTGGGCCATTTGGCCTGTGTCTAAGTGATCAATCCAAGTTTGAACAGTAATCACTGATTTAGTAAGCTCATCCAATTAGTAAAACCTAGCTTTGTAGTAAAAGAGACAGATGAAGAAGGGTTCTATCAAACAGCATGTGTGAGATCAGTTTTGCAGTTCACTCTGGTTCAGTCTCAACAATTGCACTAAGATATGACGACATTCCTCCAACCAGTTAAAATCTGCACAGTACTGTGGAAACTGGAAACAGGGTCCACTAAATGAGAACAAACTTTGTAAGGATACGAAGAGGACTGAATGTGAGGTTATATGTGTCATTGTGTCTCAAAATGTGAAGGTAGCTTCCTAATAGCAATGCAGTGACAAAAATTGCATCAGGATGGTCATAGAATAGTTATTTGTGTGGATTTGGAAGAAATTAATGGTGTTAGGTTCCAAAAACTGGCATTTCAAAAATGGTTATAATTGATGTGCAATGTTCTATAGATGTAAACGTTTCTCACACGTTACTCACTTTTATTGTATAAAACTATAAGCCCCAAAACTTGAATATCTCTTCAATGAATAAGACTGAAATCTCCTGTGTGGTTTCATAAGAGCTATTCCTCGACAGATTCTCCTCCCAAAACCTTTGTCCCCAACTCTTTCCTCGGCTTAGGCGAAAGTCCTTTAGCCAACATCTCTTCATCATACTTCCTAGCCATATCTATCAACCCTTTCTCCACAAGAGCGTCAATCAAAGCATTGTAAGCAGACGCATCAGGACTACATCCAAGCTCTTCCATTCTATTCCATACCAAAAAAACCAATCGAAGAAACCCCCACCTCGCAAACTTCTTAAGAAGCATAACATATGTGTCCATAGTAGGACGAACCCCACTCTCAATCATACCATCAAACAGCTCAATAATAAACTTCGGTTTCTCAAGACAAGCAAAAAAACATTGATACGAAACAGCATTAGGAAAACAATCATCACAACGCATGGTTCTTAACAACGTAAGAGCTTCCTTATATCTATAATTATCACACAAAAGCCTTATAATTGTATTATAAGTAACAACAGTAGGATTCAAACCTGAATCCTTCATTTCACGAAACAACCTAATTGAAAAATCAACACCTTGAGAAACACCAATAGCTCTAATCACAATGTTATAAACAACAACATCTAATTGAATACCTTTTCTCTTCATCTCCTTAAACAATTTCACAGCTTTCCAAGGCTTTCCACCTTTGGACAAAATATCCATATAAATTGAATACGAATGCAAATCCTTTTCAACCCCTTTTCTATCCATTTCATCCCAAAACTCCCAACATTTACTCCACCACCCCAATTTATACCACCCGCGAAGCACAATGTTAAAAATCTTAGTATTTTTACTACTCACAACAAACCCATCAACCCCATCAACGTTCCAAGTTAAAGTTTGATTCTTTTTATCCCCAAAAACCAAATCTTGAGCTTCAAGAACATGTTTATACTCACAAAGCGCATCAATGAGATTTGAAAAGGATGTTTCATCTTTCAAATTGAACTCATTGAGACGTTGAAAAGTGTTAACAGCGTCTTCGATGCAATGAGCAGATACATAACGTTTAAACATAACTCTGAAGGTGGTGTGATTGGGCAAAGAATGAGGGTTTTGACACATACGATGAATCAAGTTCCAACATTGTTGGAATTCGAAGAATTTACCAAGAATGTCGAGTACGAGGTTGTATGTTTCGGTAGAATGTTGGAATTTGAATTCGGTTTCGACCCAATTGAAGAATTCTAAAGCGCGTTTGTAATCGTTGTTGAAAGAGGTTAGGGTTGCACGAACGGTTGTGGGGTCCACAAAGGAAATAGGATTGGGGTTAGGGTTAGGGTTTTGTTGTGTTGTGAAGGTGTGATACGAGGAAAGGGTTTGGAAAGGGAGAAAATGGAATCGGAGATGGCGAGTTGAAAGGAGAATTGTCCAACGCATTGCTTCGTTGTTTTTCAGTCAGTCTGTCTGAGGAAGAAGGTGAACCTTGTTACTCTGCATAACCACGTTCTACACATTCACAATCAAAATCATATTACGCCAATTCTTTTTTAATTAAGGTAACAACGAACAACTTTGTCAAAAATCATATTTTACATACAAAAAATAAACAACTTTTACTATTAAGATTATTAAATTTTATAATCTTATGAAATAAGCACCAATCTATTTTAATATATTATTACTCTTTAGGAACATAATTATTATAATTACTTTGCTCTTTTAAAAAAAGTTTATTAGATCTTTAATTATTAATATAATTATTGTTTTTTATTACTATGAAAAAAATGAAAAAATATGCATTTTTTTAAATATTTTATGAAAAATAGAATTTTCAGGGGTGAGGGCGGGGACGGGGTTGGGTGTTCAATCTTTACCTTCAATATGGTTTGGGGACGAGGGCGGGTGCATGCAAGCGGGGGCGGGGACGGGGATGCTTAAACCTGCCCCCACCCCATTGCCATATCTAGCTAAGCTTCTCCTTTTACAAGATAGAAAAGTCTAAAATAAGTCTGACCAAACGTTGTCTAAGTTAATTGACATTTTTAAAATTAAATAGCTAAATTGCAACGTCTTTGACAACTGAGTTATGTTCGATCATCGAATTTACAAAGTTGCAATTTAACTATTTAATTTTTTAATCCTTCAAACTTGAACCTCAAATCCTCCACTTATTAATTTTTAATAGATGTTTTTAACCATTAAATTATTTAAACAAAAAAATTTGGAAATCAAAATTACAATTTTAAAAAAATTAAAAGAATCAAGATTGCATATAATCTTTATCTTTATATATATATAAATGTTAGACAGTCTGACCTAACCCTAATTCCGCTCTTTTTGGCGGGTCTGAATAAATTTTATGAAAAAAAGGTTTTGTAGGAATTGAATCAGGTATCATTTGACTACACTTTACAATTTTCACCACTAAGCCACTTCCATTTTGATTGATATATTGTTGCTTCCAAAATTGATATACCGAACTAAAATATTTTTTTAAAGTCACAAATGCCCTAGCGGTTCCTTTTCTGATTGCAATTTCTTTTCATTATTAACAAAGAAGAAATTTATGAACACAGCTGGTAATATTATTTGGTAAGAAAACAAAGTTAATAGCTTAAATTGATGTATTTTTTGCATTTTTTTTATCCCTTTTGTAGTCGTTTCATAGCATAGTATTGATTGTATAATCAATATGATATTTATATTCTTCAAAACTCGTGCGATACCCGTGCATCGCACGGGTTAGAGTCTAGTAAGTCTAAAAAGACTATTTGCTAAAAAAAGTCTAACAAGATTGTAGCACGGACCAAGTAACTGTCCACAATCCACACTAGTGTCCCATGACGAAAATGGAATAGGATGGATGTAAGTGTAACCGAAGTTTTTTTATTTTTACAGATGAAGTAACCAAAGTTGCTGCTTCAAACTACACAATTGACAAATTAATATAGAGGAAAAAAATATTAAAAATAGTCATTCACTCATAAGTAAGTTTGCGTACTTGTGTGTTGAACTTCATTAACTACTAGTTGTTTTAATATTAAAAATTGGGTTCATATTTTATAATAAAAAGAAACGCGAAAAACTTAAAAAGAATCATCAGTTTGTTTAGTGCAAAGTAGGTCTTAAATATATTGGTTGTTGCTTATATAAAGTGTTTTTGCTATCAAAATAGTGTCAAACTAATACTAATATTGGAAAATATAGTAGTAAGTTAGTACTAGCATGCATGATTAAACTTGAAACAATAGGAAAAAAATACTAATTATTTAACAAATTTAATTTGAGTTGTTAATGAAAATATATGACAAAAAATTCAAGAAATATATTTGTTTTTTTGTTTTTTTTTTAAGAAACCAAGATGGAATATAACTCAAAAAGAGTGATTCATCTCACACAAAGTGTGCAAAAGAGAACCACCTAAAAGGAATACAATGTTAGGTATCCGTTGCCATAAAACACAACCTAAAAAAACCAAGAAAAAAAGCTATTCCCCAACACCCATACATAACAAAGGGTGCCGCCACCAGTCAGTATAATTGAAGGCAGAAGTGAGAAAATTAGCTTTTAACCAAGAAAATGACAAAAACTTTACAGTGTCTAATAAATGAACCAAATCCTGAATTTTGTTATTAAAGATCTTGTTGTTTCTTTCCTTCCAAATAACTCAAGCAGTTGCGTGCCAAATTACTCTGAGGAAAGTATGCGTAAATCGCGGTACCCCCGCTAGCTGTCCAAAATGATGAAGATGATCAGTCATCGACTCTGGAGGAATAAAAAGAATACCAACCCACTGATAAATAAGGTGCCACAAGCTACCGAAAATGGTGCATCCGAGAAGTAAATGAGTCGCTGTCTCTTGGCTGCCACACCCTCCAACACAAGGAATATATTAGTTTTCTACATTCATAGATAACTCTGAAATGCATATTAAATTGTGATGGCATAGTAGTTGTGTATGTAATTTGAGACTTTTACATTTGGTTCAAATTTACATAAATGCTCGGGATTGAACCTCAAGACCAAAGACTCAAGTGCATTCTATTTTACCACTAAACTATTACAAAATGTCTATTAATTTTTTATATTTTATTATATAATCCTAACACTTTTGATGCTATATTAAAAAAATAAAAAAAATTGAGGCTCCTGAGATTGCGAGGTCCGGCACCGTAGCTCACCTTGCACGTGCCAAGGTTCGGGCCTGCACATATTTTAAAAAATGAAAGAGAAAAGGAACTAAACAATATATATTTGGCTTAAATGTGTCAAGTCCTTGCAAATAGGCCGCAATTGAATTTTAGTCTTTGTACTTACTAATCATCCCAATTTGCTACTGCAAATATTAATCACTTATAATTTGGTCCTAATTAAGAAAACCTGCGTACGTGGCAGGTGATTAGAGACGTGGCACTTACCTAGCATGCAGTGACTGGGAAAGAGACAAGCTGACTCGGATTTTATCACTTGAAGTACCCATTTTGCCCTTAATGAATCCTAAGAACGACAAAATGACGATTATGCCCCTAGGTTTTCAACTTAAATCTTCCCTCACTTCTTCTTCTTCCTTCCTTCTTCCTCCATTTTTACAAGAACCCTAATTTCACCAACCCATTCTAGTTCGAATTTCTCACCAAATCCTTTCGCAATAATCAATTCCTCACCCCTAAAATTGTTTTACTTCGTGTTTATCCCCAAACAATGCCGTCAACTGCAACTTCCAGCAAAGACTCTTACTCAGCTGGTATGTACACATGTTACCTTAAAGACCCACCTAATGAGTTCCCGACCTCCCGTGGAATGCTGCTTGTATGCTACTGTCATCAACCTTTGATGGTTTACATTGCAAACACTTTAGAGAATCAGGGGCGTAGATTTTGGAAGTGTCGCAATTGGCAGGTTAGTTGGTTATGTAATGCTTATTATGATGATTTTGTAGAATGAAGATTTATGGTTTGTTGGATTGTTGTTCATGATGCAGAACTATTTGCAGTCTTATTTGTAGTGTTTACGGTAAACCTATGTCCTATGATGCAAAATTGGTCATTTTGCCATTCTCAGCATACATTAAAAGCAAAATGGGCAGTTCAAGTCATAAAAACTGAGTCAGCCTGACAGTTTCCTAGTCACTGCATGCCAGGTAAGCGCCACGCTTCTAATCACCTGCCACGTACGCATGTTTTCTTAATTAGGACCAAATTATAAGTGATTAATATTTGCAGTTGCAAATTGGGAGGATTAGTAAGTACATGGACTAAAATTCAACTGCGGCCTATTTGCAGGGACTAGACACATATTTAAGCCTATATATTTTAGTTATTTAAACACAACTTAGTCGGTAGCTACAAGGAGAATATTATATAGGGATTGCAAATTTTTCAACATTTAAAATGTGTGAACTTCAACTACTAGATTACTTGAAAAAAAAATGTATTTTTTAAAAAATAAATATTTTTTTATGTGTGTCTAAATATCGTCTCTATCATTATAATCATTAGTAAATATTTCCTATAATATTTAAAATATTTAAATGTTTGGTTTGGCTATAACATACTTCCCCGTTCTCTTATATAAGCACATTTTATTTTTCTGGCTTTTATTAATAAAAGTTGATGTTGTAGTTAATGTCTTAATTTTATGTATTTTTTTTAAGAGTGTTTATTTTATGTATGAATGTATCTCAAATACAAATTATTTTTAACCAAAATCAATTATACAAAAATAATTCTATCAAAATCAATTTCCGCGTAGAACCAAACATATGCTTAATAATTTGAAAAGATGCTTAGCCAAGCCAATTTACATAGAGACAAGGGAGTACCATTGTACCAATTTTCACATGCAAAGGTCTAATCCATTTGCAATTTTTAGTAGCTACAAGCTTTAACTTTACCTTCAATGTGTTTGAGAAAACAAACACGTACAATAAACATACCTTTTTAGTTTACAACTTTACCCTTCTCTACTCATTCACTTCCACCATTGTTGTTCTCTTGTGCAGAAACCAAACCACAACAACAAAAAATGTCAACTTCTTTGCAAACTCAACTCTTCCACCTTAAACCCTTTCATTTTCGCACCCCCTCATCATCAAAACGAACCTCCCTAAGATGTTCCGCCACCGTCCCTTCTTCAAAACGTTCCTACAAAATCACTCTCCTTCCCGGCGACGGCATAGGTCCTGAAGTCGTATCCGTCGCTAAAGACATTCTTCTTCTCACTGGATCCCTCCACGGTAGGTACCCAACATTCATTGCTTCCAAATTTTCGTTCTTTTTTCAATTGGGTACTCATTTCTCTATTTATCTTTGTTTTTGAATTAGGGATTAAGCTTGAGTTTCAAGAGAAGCTTTTGGGTGGTGCTGCACTTGATGCTACTGGTGTTCCTTTGCCTGATGACACTCTTTCTGCTGCTAAACAATCTGATGCTGTTCTCCTTGGTGCCATTGGAGGGTACTTAACTTTTCTTATCAATTTTAAAAAAAATTATTTTTTTTATGTGGTTTGTGTAATTGTTTTGTTTGATTTTGTTCAAAGGTATAAATGGGATAAAAATGAGAAACATTTGAAGCCGGAGACGGGATTGCTTCAGTTACGAGAAGGGCTTCAAGTTTTTGCTAATCTCAGACCGGCGACTGTGTTTCCGCAGGTAAAGATTTCATCTTATTGCATTTTATCATTCTTGTTGTGGTATTGAAAGTAAAGACTTGTCCTTTAGCATGCTTTGACTTTGATAAACAGTCTAATTAAGCGCTTACATCATAACTGCATATCATATACATGCTTATGTATTATAAAAAGATAAAATGAAATCGAAATGTTTTTGTGTAAGCTATAAGCTGTTTTGATAAGCTATCCTGGAGTGCTTGCTTAGAAGAATTAGCCGAGAACAACTTGTATGATTGTAGATCAAGTCAAAATATTATCATGGAATTGGTTATGGTCAAAATCTTCATATAAGAAGTGGCACAGTGCAGAATTTTGTTTCAGTTTAATGTAGTGGTTATCCGAATCTCGGAAACGGATGGTATTGGCAGATCAAAGGGTCCGGTGTGGAGGGTTTATCCTCGGCATCTTGAAGCGAAATGACCATCTGTTGTTCTGCTTGGGGATCAACCCGTGCTGTTTGAGATGTAAATCCCAACCTTCTGAGCTGGTGCAGCTTAGCTGCTAACTCTAATGACTTCTGCAGATTCCGTGTTTTCAAATCATAATGGATTATAAAGTGGTGGAGGAAACTAAGGCGATGGTTTGGAGATGTATAAAAGCTAGAGTCAAGGGGTTATGACATATTGGAGTGGAATGCATGACCTTTAATTTGTCTGGGGCTGATTATCAGTAGTTGAATATATTCTCTGGTGCAAATGGTCAAGGCGAAATCTGATTCTGCAGGTTATGTTTTCTCTGGGGTGTTTTTGAGTTTGCTGGTGCCAACAGGAAGTTGTTGAGCTAACTCAAATTGGGATGAGGCATTCTAGCTCTTGGTTAGTTGACTTTTAGAGTTAACAATGTGTAAATTTGATTGAGGGTTATGTGGTGAGGATACAGATTGGGTATGAGCTAATTTGGATTTGTGCAGTGCTCTTTGGCATGTGACACTCTTTGGGTTTGGAGCATTTTAGTATTTTCGATGCTTTTTGTATTCTATTGTTGGTTTTCTGTTATGTTGCTGGCTCTTGACAATATCTAGTGACTGATTTTGGCTCTCCTAGATATTGTTGATTTTGATTTTGGCTCTCAGTTTTGCTTTTTCAAAAAAAAAAAAAACTAAACTTATGGGCATGTCATAATACGCTTCCATAAGCTCTCCTAAACTGTCTCACAAGTGATTATGTCAGAAATAAACTCATATAAGTCAATTCAAACAGAACCTTAAGGATATAGTAATAGAATGGTTTGAGATGTTTTTTTTCTTACAATTTTTTAACGGCTTTCAGTCTGTCTCTAGTGTGCTTTTGATATCTTTTGTTTATTCTTATGTAGTTAGTTGATGCTTCAACTTTGAAGAGAGAGGTTGCTGAGGGGGTTGATCTCATGGTTGTAAGGGAATTAACTGGAGGTCTGTCGTGTTCTGACTCATTCTAGTTTTGCTGCACTGGATTATTTTTTAAAGAATGTCATATGATTTTAATAATTATAGTTTTGAATATTAATTTTTCGTTCATTTCATTTGACTATTAATATGGGAAGATGACTCACCTGACCGAGTCTTGTTGTGATCCTATTTGTTGTTCAGGTATCTATTTTGGAAAGCCAAGGGGCTTTGGTACCAATGAAAATGGCGAAGAGACTGGATTTAATACCGAGATTTATGCTGCACATGAGGTATCTTGCTATTACAGAACGGTGGTGTGGGTTTCCATAAGATCTTTAGTCCCATTTTTGTTTTTGATATTGTTTTTATGGAATTAACATTGTCTAGGAGGGGGAATAAGAGAACGTACTATATGCATATTTCACTGTTTTATTGGCAGTGATGAACTTTTTCTTGTTTTCTAGAGTGTTGCTTATGTATCGACTATAACTACTCTTATATTATTTCTTTATGTATGATTATCTGATGAGTGACATTTGTATACCAGATTGACCGCATTGCCCGTGTTGCATTTAGCATTGCTCGGAAGCGTGGTAGGAAACTTTGCTCTGTTGACAAAGCCAATGTACTAGAGGTAATTATCGCTGGATTAAGCTGTGAAAACTTACTGTGGAATTTTGCTAAGTTTCTGCCACTGCATTGACACGTGTATAGAAAAAAAAAAGTCATAGCAATTGCTTCCAAATGAATCTTCCCTTGTTTGATGTCCTTTAAAGATTGGCGTTAACCTACATTTTCAAAAATTAGAACTGAGCTCTATGCCTTGAAGTGCTTAAACTTTTAATTGTGAAAATCAAATCATGCTGCAAGAGAATGCCTCTTATTTGCTTTTACCTTGTTTGATATTCTGTTTAGATTGGGTGGTTCGTAGACCTTATGATGATGCAACTTCTGTATTAGAAGTTACAATACTCATTCTGCTGATGTTTTTGTGTCACCAAGATATGCAAATTTCTATAGGTCTATTTTTATCAGAGTTTGTTACAAACTTAAGTGGTGCGAATGCGTGAGAAGAGAGAGAAAATAGTAATCAGTGGAGAGAAAAAAAGTTTCCTTTACAAATGAGACCAAAAAGGTATAATTTACTTTTTGTACCACCCCAATTGACATTTTCCTAATTGTAGATTGTCTGTGCTTGTAAATATGATAGCCTTTAGCTTGGATTTTATGTTCTTATGTTGTTGCTTGATAACCAGTTGGTCATGAGATCCGGTGGCTTCTTTTCTAACGCATGATAATGTAGTATGATTTCTAATGCTTTGCCTGTCTACAATACACGATTATTCTGTTGATAACTAACCCATGGTGGGAATGTATATGATATTTGTTTTTCAGTAAGCCTTGTTTTTCTGTTAGCCACTTCTATCAATTCATCAAAAGCTTGGCAATACTTGAGAAAAATCTTCGTAGATGTCTCACTTGTGCCTCAAGACTAATGTTGATGATACTGTGCTGTGATAGGCATTAGTTAGTCCTAAGTACTTCTACAAGAAAATCAAGAATTGATTAACAGAAATTGTATAAAGGTCTTTGTGTATTTGTAAACTTTATGTGAAAAATGCATACCCATTGAATAATTAAGACATGTGCATGTTTTGGCTTCTTTAACGGACAATAAGATACTTTTGACAGATTTAGATCCATTTACTGCATGCTAACTACATTTGAATTCACCAGGCATCCATGTTTTGGAGGAAAAGAGTAGTGGCATTAGCACAAGAATATCCTGATGTTGAGCTCTCACACATGTATGTTGATAATGCAGCAATGCAACTTGTTCGCTATCCAAAACAGGTCCGCTTATTGAATAAATTAACATCACCCCCTCTTTGATTTTATATTTGGCTATACTAATTTATACTCACAGAAGAAATATTGTCTCAAGGATGGAAATGCAAGTACTAAAATATGTAACACTGAAATTTTGCAGTTTGACACTATTGTAACAAACAACATTTTTGGCGACATATTATCTGATGAGGCTTCAATGATCACTGGAAGTATTGGGATGCTTCCTTCTGCTAGCCTTGGGGATTCGGTACGAAAATGAATATTCATAATAAGTTATAACACAAATAATGAGCATGTTTCTCAAGTTTGCTTGCAATAGTTTGTGTTATGCTAGATCCATGCAGTATTATTGATTTCACTAAAAGTTCACTGGATTATTATTGGATCAGGGACCTGGACTTTTTGAACCTATACATGGTTCTGCACCCGATATTGCTGGACAGGTTGGTTTCTTCTTCTGTTCTTTAATTTCCTTCAGGTAACATGCGAACAACTGCATATTTATTATCTATTTCTATATACAGGACAAAGCAAACCCATTTGCTACTGTTCTTAGTGCTGCTATGCTTTTGAAATATGGTCTTGGAGAAGTAGAGGCTGCTGAAAGAATAGAGCGTGCAGTTCTCGAGACACTGAACAAAGGATTTCGAACTGCTGACATATATTCTGATGGAACAGTAAGCATTTACCTCCTTATCTTTATTAGTGTTGAAAAAACTTGAGTTCTTTTCTAATTGTACTTTGGTTCATAGATTAAAAAATCTGGTATTTGAAATGGTCGTTTACTCATTACGACTCCCATTAGAGCATTGCTTAACTTCTTTTTGATGGGTCTTACCATGTTTCATCAAGCCTAAAAAATTGTTGTTGAAAACAGATCACAGAAAATAGGGAGTTGTTCAAATTCTGCTATGTTACAGTGCTATAGCTGCTATTTGACAAAACTTTGTACTAAATCGCTTATCGTGGAACAATAACAGTTTGTTAAAATTCCGCAATGCCTATACTATAGCCGCTATTTGACAACATTCGTTTAACATCTCAAGCAACTTTTCATTAGAATGACACAGCTTTTTAAAAAACCTAAAATGGGTCCTACAACTTAAAACTGTGCAACTCTTGAAAATTATATTTAATGTTGAGATCAACAGTTTTTATACATGGCTGGCAATTAGATTTAACCTGATGGTGATACTCTTTAAGAACCCGAAAAACAACTCCTATCAGAAATGCTCTCAATATTCAATAGTGAATAATGATTGTTCTCATAACGAGTGCTTTGAACGTGTGTTGGTTATTTATTTTTCTGAATAAACTTGATATTTGGATTGTGTTAATGCAGAAGCTGGTAGGATGCAAACAATTAGGCGAAGAGATACTGAAGTCGGTTGAATCTCATGTTCCAGCTGCTGCAGCAGTGTGATTTTAAGACCAACTCAATTAGTAAAACAGGCTTTGTTTGACTTGGAGATCATTATGAGTATCAAAGCTGAAAAGCTATCCCTACTTTTTTAGAGCTTTGGCTTTCATATGCGGATTTGTATGTTGGTTTCAACTTTCAACACCCAACCTATGTACTCTCCAAACTTGCATTGAATTGAACCTGGGGATTATTAGTTAGGTCCCCTCGCAACGCATGTTATAATAGCGGAACAATGATATGTAGAGGTTGGAAATTTTCACTCCTATTCTGAGATAGAAACTACTTGTGACAAATCCATGGGGATATTCCAAAATTTAAAATGTGTGTGATTTTAATTGTTGTATTTTGTCTTGCACAAGTATCTAGTCTACTAGAATAGTTTGCAGTTGATAGGAATATAGCAAACATGGATTCCCTGCACTATTTATGCCGGGCAGTTTTCTATCTCAACCGTCTAATCTAAATGAATGTTGGAGATCGCTTAAAATTGATTTTATTGTTGTGTAATTTGAGTCGTTTGATCTCAAATTAACAGTGAGATTGTTTTTGCATGTAAATTTGTGTTTTTACGACAGATCCATTTTATTAGTTAATGAGATGTATCTATTAAGACCATATTTTATAGTTTATGCTTGAAACCGTGTTGTTAATGTGATGACAACGCGGTCTTTGTTAAATTGTAATTTATTGCTTTGATTATGTTTTGAACTAAATTTGGTTATTGTTATTGTGTTACTAATTAAGCAATCTTTTAAGACACCATAATTATTTTGTTGAACCAATTATAAGGTTTATCCATACCCTATAAAATATAGGAAAACAGTAGAGTATGTTTCAAAAATGACAACACCATTAACGAAAATCGGTAGTTCTCCGTTTGTTTTCAATTGTCATTATTTATTTTTTTTCTAAATTAGAAGGTGAAATTGAGAATTAGAACACCTTCGGATTTTGATTTTTTAGTTTTAAAAACAGAAAGCTGTTTTAAGAAACTATTTTTAGAAGATGCATTCCAAACAAGTTTTATCTATTACTCCACGTCATCATACCCGTACCTTCCCACACCTTTAAATCCCTCTTATTCTCCTTTCAACTTCAATCCATCTAATTCACAAAAAAAAAACACTTTCTCTTCAAATGGAGGGTCTTTATTGCGTCTGAGTACACAACCATAGTGCAATACAAGAATAACAAAGAAAGTTCTAATATTGGTTCTTTGTTTTGCGTCGCCTCATCTTCCTATTCATACATGAAACTTTTGGCTGATGATTCAGGTCGGTTTCAAACCTTTGCTTCTTCTTCTTCACCGTTGCCCAACACTACAAATTCTACAACGCAAATCCCAGCTTCTTCAGGTGAAGATGTTCGATCTTTGCGCCGCCGCTTGACCAATTCAAATAAAGTTTCAACATAAACACAACTTCTTGCGTTGTTTTGTCTTGTGGTGATTCAATGAATCCTTATTTTACTCTTTAAAAGTTGAGTGTTCTTGTTTGTTGTAATTTGCATATGCAAGTGTGTGACTAACCAAAAAAGAGGAGTCATACGCTTGGATAGTGTGCTAGCATTGTGCTATTGTAAATATGGGTTCTGATGCCTGTAAAAATTATGTGTTTCATTGCCAAAGGATCATAAAATACTAGAAGTATTTTATTATTATTAAAAACCCTTATTATATGTGTTTTACATGGGGAAAAATGGCAAGTGGAATGGAGGATATGTTTCTTGGCCTGAGCTGAGGGGTCATATCATGGAAAGTGGAAACAATGAAAAGTTATACTGAAATTAATTACTGGTTTGTTATGTTTAGTAGTTTTGATTTGTCTTTTTTGGGTCCATGGTTGATTTGAATTTATTCACCGTTTTCTGGGGTGGGGGTGGATATTTCTTACATATATAATTTTTTTTTTGGGTATTTCTTATATCTCATATTTGGGCATTCAAATTGCGGGGTTAATTAGAGAATTTTTGCTCTATACAAATAGGGATAAGAGTGTGTATATAAGAGACAAAGTGAAGTAAATACATTTGATTCATGCTTGTTTGGTATCGTTATAAGTTTGACAAAATCACAATTTCAATGTAACTTTATTCAATCTATCCATCCATCGTAATAATAAACATGCATTAAATCATGATATAATTTCGATCGCTATTCAATGATTTTAATCTATTAAGTGCAGTGATTCTAAAATGAAACAATATCTTGCCAGCTATCAAATAATTTTGTTGTCAACTTTTTTTTTCCATCACCAAGAAATTTTCTTACAATGATCCAAGATAATAAGATTGAACGCTGGTCTAATCCGTCAAGCGGACCTCTGTTGGTAGCCATGATCCATGACATACTATTGGGATCAAAACATTCATCCATTTTTTAAATTCTCAAGGCTTTTGATATCAAATGTCACTTTTCGAGTTAATCTTGTTTAGTTATAAGATCAAATGAATAGCGTCTGTGGTCGCGCACACACATGAGAAACACTTTTTTCCTGATAAGATGAATTTCATCTTCATAAGTAAGGTAAACATTCATTACACTTCACTTTCCAATCCACTCAAAGATTTAAATAGCTTCAGACTGTTTGAAGGTACACCACCCCGTCATAAACCTTGCAGCACCATCCTCTTTTGTCCCATCTACTTTTCGGGGATTGTACTTGAATGACATTAGTTTTTAGTGATATTAGTGACATTGTTCATATCTCTCTTAATCAATCACTCTCTTATCAATATATAAGTGCACTTTTCACCTCCCAAGTTTCAAAATGTTGCGATTTTGACCCTCTATTAAAAAAATAAAAATTTTGCCCTCTATCTTTAAAGAAATATACTCTCTTGAACCTCTAACTTTATGGAAATATGCTTTTTTAACCCTCTATCTTTAGAGAAATAAGTTCTTTTGACCTTTTGTCTTTAAAAAAGTTGCAATTTTGGCCAGTTTTGGGACATGTGGCGTCTTCTCAGCAGCTTTGCAACATTTTATAAAATTAAAGGGGTAAAATTTTCATTTTTTTTAATAGATGACTAAAATCGCAACATTTTGACACTTAGGAAGCGAAAAGTACATTTAATCAATATTTTATTTTAATTATTCATGCATCATTCTCTCTAAACTAAAATGCACGAATATCATCATACAAGCAAAACCCACTTTTCAACCTTCTTTCTTATTCTTGTAAAGAAAAAAAAAAACCTTCCTATGGTCATCAATAAATATTTAATGTGAAATATTAAACTAAAAAAAAAAAAATAGTTAGAAAAGTTAATTTGATTAGAAGAGGAGTGTTTGACAAGCGAGGGTTTAAAGTTTAGGAGAAGTTGATGAGATAGCCATAATCACAGCGATGTGGAGTTCAAGCAGAGTCGTCTCCGAAGAAGAACAAACTGAATCTTCTTCTTTCTCAACTTCTCTCTTCAATTTCTCTTCTGGTAACCCTAGAATCGAAGAAACTCGCGGCCTCATGCATGTCTTTCCCGAACAAACCCCTCCTTCTCTTCCGGTAACCACGCATAACCACCAATCTTCTATTTCAATTTTCCAATTCAATCTTTTTCTTTTTGAATTTTGAATTTTTGTGAATTAGGTTGGACGGAAACCATTGGCTTGTGTTTTGGGAGTACCAAATCACATGACATATGCGGATTTTTGTCAGTTTTGTGGTTCTTTTATTCAGCATATTCTTGAAATGCGTATTGTTAGAATGGAATCCATGGAAGACCGCTACAGTGTTTTGATTCGATTCGATGAACAAGATTCTACTGATGCTTTCTATACTCATTACAATGGTCGACGTTTTTCGTCTCTAGAGGTTTCTATTTTATTCAATTCCCTTTCTATTTTATGGTAATTAGTAAATCATCAATTTGCCCCCATAAATTGGCATTGCGAGCAACTTGGTCCTTGGTCCTTCTGCTAGTTGTATCTAATTTAATGTCAAATTAATCTTTTTTATGTGGTACCAAAGTGCCGCTTAAGTTGAAGGGAAACTTTTATTGGACAGCTACAAGACTGACGATGTTGTATGGAATGGAGAATAAAATAAGCATAGAGATGAGGATGTTGCTTTGGATGTGTGGTAAGACTAGACTAGATAGAATTAGAAATGTCAACTTTAGAGAGAGAGAGAGAGTTTGAGTAGCATCTATAGTAGAAAAGATGGTGGAAAATAGACTTGGGGGGTTGTTTTGGCATGTAGAGAGAAAACTTGTAGATTTTGTAGTAAGGAGAGTAGATCAGATTGAGGATAGTCAGATCACTAAAGAGAAACTATTAAGAAAGATTTATGATCGAAATATGGTTTATGATAGAACATTATGGCATAATTTGATCCATGTAACCGACCCCACTTAGTGAGATAAAGCTTGGTTGTTGTATTAGTCTCTGAATTATATCACTAACTAACAAGTCAGTCAATAGATATATCACTTATTACAAGCATATTAATAACTGAATTATATCACACTAACAAGTTAGTCCATCAATTACATCACTTATTACAAGCATATTAAAAACTGAATTATATCACTTATTGTCCAACTAGTCCTTACAAGTTAACAGAAGGACCAAATTAGTCAACGACATTTAAAGCCGTGTTTTTTTTTTTTTGCCTATTTGCAAATTTCATGAGTGTAAATGTCCAACCCTTACAATTTTAGGGGTGAATTGGTGATTTACTCTTATGATAATAATAATGATTTGCATTTGTTGTTTTTTCAGTTTATTGAGTAATTTTCTACTGTTTGATTTGATGCATATAGGTTGAGGTGTGCCGTGTTGTTTTCACGTTAGATGTGCAGTATACGGGGTCCATTGAACATGCACAACCATCCAATGCTACTTCAACTGAACAGCCTACATGTCCAGTTTGCCTCGGTACATTGCATGTCCCTTTTTTCCGCCTTAGGCCTTATGTAGTACAGCTTACCTTCGAATGTAATGGAGTTTATAGATGCAAGCTGAGAAAGGGTTTATACATGTATACATGAAGATGTTAAATAAGAGAGCTTACTAAAAAATTAAAATGTAGAAGCTAATTTCAAATTATACGACAATCTGTCTGATTAAAAAACTCACTGTCTGTTTACCAAAGAACTCATTGTCTTGTCATTGCAATTTTTTTCCCTATAACTACTTTTGGAGAATTTATTTACCAAACTTGCTCTTAAGGTAGTATTCATATATGTTTAGTTTCTATATTAGATATACTCTTTCATTAGTATTGTTATTACTGTTGTTGGTGGTGTTAGTTTTATGATTTGTGTTGCATGTATGGAACATTCTGAACTGAACTATTCATTGGTATACACTAAGCGTTTAAATTGGCAGTTTAAAATATTTCTTAGTCACTTTTGTGTTTCTTATTTTGCAGAGCGATTAGATCAAGACACGAGTGGAATTCTTACAACCATATGCAATCATTCTTTCCATTGCTCTTGTATTTCAAAATGGGCAGATTCTTCTTGTCCTGTAAGTGGTTCTGCTGCCTGTCTTTCCATGTATGCATGAGAAGATGATGTTATATAGGGCATGCCCGTGAGCAATAGCTGACTGTAACTGTACTGTGTGTCGTGTGAGCTACTCTGGGGATTGGGGTGTCGGAACAAATTGAATGTTTTCATGTTTATACTTAATGTCAGCTGGGATTTCTTGGTTTGTTTGATAGCAAGTGTTTGTTTTTGAATCCGTCTATTAGTTAATTAAGGAATTCAATACTAGTCCCCTGCTTATATTTTCAGGTATGCCGCTATTGCCAACAACAAGCTGAAAATTCTATATGTTTTGTTTGTCAAACCACTGAGAACCTTTGGATATGTGTTATATGTGGGTTTGTTGGCTGTGGAAGGTGAGAAATTTTTGTCCCTCAACCCCTTTGTTAAATTCTTCCATTGCTTGTATTCCTTTCTTTTCTCTTTTAATTGTGTTTGGTTGCAACCATATGTATCATCTGGAGTTCTTATCGTCTTGATTCAGATATAAAGGAGGGCATGCCATAATACACTGGAAAGAGACGCAGCATTGCTATTCCTTAGAAGTGGAAACTAAGCGTGTCTGGGATTATGTCGGAGACAACTATGTCCATAGACTTATTCAGTCCAAAACTGATGGGAAGTTAGTTGAGCTGAACTCTCACTGTGTGCATGCAGACAGTGGCAGCTGTGGAGATAATGCCATGAGAGAGGCTATACTTAATAGTAAAGTTGAAGCGGTAATGTTGCAATTTTCATTAATACTTTTCTGAAATCTTAGTTTGATATATCTATACAATGAGTTTTTAATTTTTATTGAACTATATTAACTATATTAATGTATCCATTTTCTTTTACAGATTGTCAATGAATACAATGAATTGCTTGCTACACAACTTGAAAACCAAAAATTGGTGAGTGTATTCCTATTCCATTTGTCATTTGCAGTATATCTTCCAAAATTTCCTCCTGTCTTGTATAAACATTCAATTTTAAAACCCTCTTTTTAATTGTAGTATTTTGAATCCTTATTACAACAAGTAGAACAAGAAACTGAAGGAAAAATTTCCGTAGCAGTTCAGAAGGCTGTCAGTCTCAAACAGCATAAGATTCAGGCGAAGATTGATCGATGTAACAAAGAGAAGAAGTTTCTGGATGAGGTAAGTTGTAAGTCATGCTTGGGGATCTTCTTTTCACAATAATATATCCAAGTTATAACCATGTCTTTGTCAAAAAATAATAATTATAGCCATGTCATAGGAATTTGTGTTGTCTCATTAATAGTAGTATGTCACAAGATCTTTTTTTGCCGTTAAAAAGAAAAGTAGTATATCACAAAGACATGAATACTTCTTGCAACTTGGCAAATATTTATGTTGTTTTTATGTCTGCAGCTTAATGACAATCTTTTGAAAAACGAGGAGATCTGGAAAGCCAAGTTACTTGAGATCGAAGAGAGGTATGCTTTTATCCGTTCTCTATTACTCATTGTCACTGGTGATGTGTTTTCTCAAAATAGTATTTATATTCTAGATGTCTTGTCCCATGAAACTAAATGTGAACAGTTGCTGCTTTAATGTGTCATTTTTAGTGATGTTCCTTTTCTCCACTTTGTAATTGTCATGCTCTAAGTTTCCATGTCTTGAAGTAATTGCAAATCTGGTCCAGATGTTTGCAAACTGATGGGTGGTGTACTTTTTTCAGGGAGAAAAAGGCTTTAAAGCTGACTACTGATAGGGTAACGGACCTAGAAAAGCAGGTGAATACTGTTTCACTTATTTCTTTCTTATTTTTAATCCTGGCAGGGGTTTTGTTGCGGGGTGCGGTGGAAGTTTGATTTGGTGTTCAAGAATATTCATACATCAAACTAACCAAACCACTGTTTGATTTGTTCTCAAACTGTACAGCTTAGTAACCTCATGGTTTGTCTTGAGGGTGGGAAGATGGAAGAACACCCGCCATTGTCAAATGCAAATGATGGAACTGTCTCTAACATTTCAAAAGTATCCTCAGTCAACTTGTAGCTCTTACTGGGAAGAAAAGCACGGTAGAAAAAGGAATCATTTCATTAGACTTTGTTGGGAGTTGAACGGGAAAGGGGAGGGACATGAACGAGGTAAGGAAACACACCACTGCTAGTTCTAGGGAAAAATAGGTACAGGGAAAGGCTTTGGAAGATTTTAAATTTTCCTTGTTTTAAAATGCTCGCAAACAAACAAGGAATGTTTTTTTTTATTTTTTTATTATCAAGAAACAAGAGAAGAGTTCATCATAGTCCTTTCTCTTTTCTCTTTTCTGCTCCTAATATCATCTCCTAAACAAACACTGCTTAGGCTGATCTGCACCATTGTTATACTTACAAGTTTACACAAACTAAACTGACGGATGGAGACACGAGTTGCGATGCTTCCACCTGAATTTTTTTCTGTGTTTGTAAATAAATATTAAATAAATAGATAGATGAACATGTTTATAAGTGGATCACAGAGATGGGCCCAGACAATGTTGTCTTCAAATTAGATGCTAAATAGTAGGATGTTTGCTTTTGCCCCTCCAAAAATGTGCAAACCGTTCAGGAGATAGCTTTTGAATGACATTTTTTGTGTTTTAAAGGCTTTGGGAGGTAACTTCCGAATGTTGTTTTCCAGCATAAAGAGCAAATAGAGGGGACAAAAGAGCAACCAACAAATAGTAGTAGATTATTTTAATAAACTTTCTGTTGATTTAATAATCTACTAAGAGTATCATCATATTGCTTTATTATTTAATCTGACGATCCTCATCTAATACGATGATACATATTACAGCAAAGCAAGAGATAAACTCATGCCAAAGCCAAACACACATTATTGCTTTTCATCGATTATATCCCATACAAGGGCAGAATTAAAACAAAGTGATTAGCAATGGCTTTAATCAAAACTTCTAAAATCCCAAGTACTAAATTACTGGCCTTAAGCACACTTCATTGTTGCACATCATCACATGCCTGCAACGTAGCCACTACTCTTAGTTTTTTCACTAGATCCTTAACGGTCAACTTGTATTTATCACCCATCTGTAGAATCAATTACAAAAATTTAAACACAAATAGTAACTTACATTGTAATATATGGTTATAGATAGGGTTATAGTAATTTTCTTTCATGGATTGATTTTATTTTTATTTTTTTTGGTAATTACTTGCCTGGGCAATAATAGTGATGTTAAGAGTATTTCCAAATGGCAAGACATTGGTAGTTGTTATGGAGAGATGAAGAATTTGAAGCTGCAACATTATATTGACCACAATCTCCTTTTGCTTCCCACAGCGAATCTTGATCAACACTTCCTTCCCTAGAACCCTCACTTCAAGCTCTGGAAATGTTTCATTGTGCCCATAACATTCTTTAGTGTTCATTTCACCCACTGTAGTGTCATTGTCATCAAGGAGATGAGATCTTGTTATGGTGATCAATGATCCTGCACCTTTCTTCTTGATGTGTTCTTCTAGCTCTTTCACACGATCTTGAAGTTGTGCCACGTACTTGATAGCTTCTCCTAGTACATGAACCTTGTCCGTCTACACAGCCATTAAATAAGTCTTCTATCCAATGATAACTACTATAAAAGTTGAATTATCAACAAAAAAAAAGTAAGAAAGAAATTGGTTCACGTATTTAGTGATGAGATTACAGACTAACCTTCTTCAATCCAGGTATAAATGCTGAAAGTTCTATGAACTTTCTTGTAAGTTCACGTCTCCTGTTCCTCTCAGTTATTATGTGATCTAGCGTCTCAGAAGCGCTTCGAGTCTTCTTTGAATTCGACCCTTGGTTAGCCGTTGATGATGACAAAGGCAAAGAATCATGGTGTTTTTCAGTTGGTGGTAACAATGTAGTGGATTTGTCATAAGACAATATATAAGTTGTTGGTATTGGTAATGAGCTGGTTAACTTTTCTGCAGCATGTTGTGTTGAATGAGAGACATTGATGGACGAGTTGTTGTGGACTAGGCCAGTTGTGACAATAGGGACACTGGATTGATCTTGTGGTGTTTGATTCAGGATATCCTTGAGGAACTCTTCATCAAATATGTTGTTGGTGTGACTTAAACATTCTTCCATTTCCTAAGAACGAATAATTTGTAAAACAATAATTAATCAAGTGGTAGTTTTTATAGTTAGTGGAGGAGTTCACAGTTCATACATGATATCTATATATACATATTATATCATCATATTGTAAGTAAGAATATACATATACAGTTTATAATATATCATATGACTTGTTATTGTATTACCAATTCGTAAGACCAATTCCCCCACGAATTCTCCTCCATTATTTGGATCAAGAGACCAAGGTGATACTGTAGAAGATTCTCTCCAAAGGGTAGGTACCTATCAAGCCTTAGCTTTCTAGTTGAACAATGTCTCACAATTTTATAACATAAAAGGAAGAAAAAGATTATAATTAAACAGCCTCTATGCTTAGAACAATTACTACATGTGCACATAGCTGGTCTTGTTTTTTTTTTGGAAAAGGGTCCAAGATGTGGATAGTTTTGATAACGATCAATAACAAACGATGTGAATTTAGGATATGAATAATCGTTTTTTTGGTGGGGACATGAATCTTTGCATTCTGTGTTCTCTTTTCTTTTTCTTTCTTTATGATACCCAAATGACACGTAGCTTTCTATTATTCTTCTTATTGCTTGTCTGGATTTGTGTTCCAACTCTCTCAAACATGGGAAATCCAAACTCTACAAATTTGAGCTTGTGGCTTTTACGTTGGAAATATCTTGAGAAGTGTGTGCAAACGTGAGTCTATTGCTGTAGATGTGAAACCAAACACATACTTAATGTGTTGTAAAAATTCACATCTTTTGTACTTTACTAACATTATTACCAATTCCATGTTTGTTAGAAGTTCCACTTTGAGTAGATAAAAGTACTCAATGTCAACTTAATCCATGTGTTGTGAAAACTCAAAGATCATCACTCAACACAAATTCTAAGATAACTTGTACTTGATACTAATCGTGTGTTAGGAAAGCATCCAAATTACGGCTACTGCTAACCCTTAAATGATCTACCATACCATGCACAAGCATATATAACCACATGATGCATTATTGTTGTTAACATTATGTATCTATCATCGATAAGGAGACTATAGATAGTTTCAATATAATGTAATATGAAGGACTAATGATCCAATTTGGTCTCTTATAATTTGTTTGCGGCTCAATTCAATCCTTGACAAAAAATCATATTTGAGTTTTTCTTTAACATTTTTTCGTACGTGAGACATGATAATCTCTTTGTTTGAGTATTATTTTGTATTAGAGGGACTAACTCGTCTCTTTCAAAAAAATGTAAATTTGAATATTATTTATTACTAGAGAGAATTGGGCTTCATACAAATTGCGAAAAAATAAACAAAATCTTTAGTCAATATAAAATCTTAACAATACATAATAATATAAACGAATGAATAGTTACTGAGTCAGGATCCATTGACACCAGGTGTAAGACATAAAACTTACACCAAATCTCAATCATTAAATTAAATTGATCTAATGGTTCATAATCATCTATGAAATTAAAACAAAAAAACACCAAAAGCGAGTCACATGTAATTCCGTCTTCTCCTATCTCTCTTTTCTCCATTCTCGCGATGCTAATTGAACCCATGGACAGTGTTTCACAGATTGGAAGAAGACTTCATGTGGGTTGTTCCCTTTCTTCTCCTGTAATCATTAGATTATTTTTCTATCCTTCTTTTTTCAAAGTGCCAATTGAAATCTTCACAATTCGGGCTTCAATATTATCAATTTACGGTTTGTTGAGATGAAAAT